>Ga0315282_10001410_pt1 | contig 45206 bp, 12 predicted proteins | sample YL17G07_20_MG_FD_203693 | JGI IMG/M metagenome (GOLD analysis project Ga0315282, IMG submission 203693) | Sediment microbial communities from Yellowstone Lake, YNP, Wyoming, USA - YL17G07_20 | ecosystem: Environmental > Aquatic > Freshwater > Lake > Sediment | place: USA: Wyoming | collected... | reverse complement strand
ATGAGAGATTTGTGTCTAAATTGTCTATTGCAGTCCAGTTGAAGTTGATGTAATTTAATGAGCTATTGAAGCTGTTTACAGGAGCATTTAATGTTATTCCAGCTTGTATTGTGTCAACATTAATTGTGTAGTTTGTGCTGTTAAATGCACTATTACCCATGAAATCATAACATAACACATTCCATAAATAAGTCCCGTTTGTTAATGTTAATGTAACGGAATCTTGTGCTCCAGATGTTACTGAAGTATTTGTTTGATTTGCAGCCCAGCTACCACCAAAGTTCCCATACAATGTGCAATTCTTTAAGTGAGCATCTGTTGGTGTGTACTTAAACGTTACAGATTGACTAGTTTGCCATGTATCGTTTGTTGGACTATCAAATTTAATCGTTGGATTTGTTGTATCAATCGTAGCAGTCCTTGTTTCTGTTGAATTTACATTTCCAGCCCTGTCCTGTGTATAAGCTTTAAATGTATGATTGCCATCTGCTAATCCAGTGTAATTGTTCACTAAATATCTATTTGATTGATTTGCATATAAGGCTGCTATCTCTGCTCCTGACAAGCTTCTGTTGAATAAGGTTACATCATCAATAGTACCGTTAAATGAGCTTAGCATATTACTTTTTATTCCAATTATAAATACTGAAGTATCATCTCCACATCCACCTCCTGGAAGCGCATCTGAATCCACTTGCAAACCATCTACATATAAGTTTATCCAGCTGTAATTTCTCCACCCACATACATGGTGCCAGCTCCCGTTAATATATGTGGAATAAGCGGAGTATGTTTTTACAGAGGATGAATTCATGACATTCCACATGACATACTGATCGCCATAGAGATCCATATAATAGCTGTTAGCTCCATTGGTATCAATGAAAATAGTCTGATGATTAGTCCCACCAGGATACTTTACAAATTTAATCCAAGAACAAATAGTCAAATCTGTTTGTATGGATGTGTTAATATTAAGAGTAGTCTTAATACCATCTCCATCCCCATCAAATCTAAATCCTTTACCCAAATACCCTGCATCTATTTGAGTAGCGTTTCCCAACCTGCTACCATTATTCCTTCCCAAATACTCTACAACATCTCCTGAAGCATTCAAGTCATCCATTCTCCACCATCCCAATAAAGAATTATCCAAATCAACAAATGTAGAAACATTATAAGTGTCATTCACAGAAACATTCACATAAATTGCACTTACACTAATATTTGAAGCATTTGCATCAGTTGGAGTCTTAAACTCAATATTTGGATAAACTGTATCAACAGCAAACGTTGAATTAGCACCCCAACCAATTACTCCTGTTGTACTGTTGCACATTGCATTCCACGTATAATATCCATTGTTCAATGTTAAAGTGACAATAATTGGGGTTCCGCTATTCGGACTTGAATTAGTCTCATTTGCAGCCCATGTTCCCCCAAAGTTTCCATATAGCACACAATCATCTAAATTGCTAGCAGAAGCAGTATAATTAAACGTCACAGAACTTCCATTAAAGTAAGTATCATTCTGTGGTTTATTTAAGGTTACAGTTGGAACTGAAGTATCAATCTTAAACTGTCTCATAACAGAAGTATTCACATTATTTGCATTATCAATGCATGTAATGTTCCAGTAATATGTGCCATCATTAAACCCGGATACTGAATAATTAGTTGCTGTATTGTTTAAAGAACCAATATTAGAAACATTTACAGTTGAATTTATTGTTAGATTACATGATAAATTAGTGTCTAGATTATCTATAGCTGTCCAGTTGAAATTGATATATGTATTTGAAGTATTATAGTTGTCTATTGGTGCATTCAAGCTGATGTCTGGTATTATTGTATCAACACTTACAGTGTAATTTGTCGAATTAAATGCAGCATTTCCAGCAAAGTCATAACACAATACATTCCAAAGATATGTGCCATTTGTTAATGTTAAAGTAATTGAATCTTTTGAGCCAGAAGTAACTGAAGTATTCGTCTGATTAGCAGCCCATGTTCCACCAAAGTTTCCATATAATGTGCAGTTCTTTAGGTATCCATCTGATGGTGTGTAGTTGAATGTTACAGATTGAGATGTCTGCCATGTATCGTTAGCTGGTGCATTTAAAGCAATAGTTGGACTTGTTGTATCTACAGTAAATCTTCTCATTACTGAAGTATTTGTATTATTTGCCCCATCCCAGCAAGTAACATTCCAGTTGTATACGCTATTAACAAATCCGCTTACAGAATAGTTAGTTGCAGTATTGTTCAAAGCGCCAATATTAGAAATATTTACAGTTGAGTTAATCGTTATGTTGCATGATAAATTTCGACCTAAATTGTCAACAACAGTCCAATTGAAGTTTATGTAATTTGCTGAGCTATTGAAACTATTAACTGGAACATTTAAGCTTATGCCAGGTATTATTGAATCAACACTAATTGTGTAATTAGTTGAATTAAATGCAGAATTTCCAGCATAATCATAGCATAAAACATTCCATAGATATGTTCCGTTGGCTAATGTTAAGGTAATAGAATCCTGACTTCCAGAGGTTATTGAAGTATTGCTTTGATTTGCAGCCCAGCTTCCTCCAAAGTTGCCATACAATGTACAATTCTTCAAATGAATATCTGTTGGTGTGTACTTGAATGTTACAGATTGACTAATTTGCCATGTATCGTTTGTTGGACTATCTAATTTAATTGTTGGATTTGTTGTATCAATCGTAGCAGTCCTTGTTTCTGTTGAATTAACATTACCTGCTCTATCCTGTGTATAAGCTTTAAATGTATGATTGCCGTCTGTTAATCCAGCAAAGTTATGTGTTAGATACCTATTTGATTGATTTGTATATAATGCTGCTATTTCTTCAGCAGACAAGCTTCTGTTGAAAATCATTACGTCATCGATGATGCCGTTGAAAAAGTCTTCAGAGCTAATGAGGGCGCCAATTAGAACATTAGCATCATTATTGGATGTTTGAGTAGGTATAGTGCCGCTAAAAGTAAGTGTTTTGTTTGCTCCGTTATAATAAATTTTAAGTCGCGATTCATTAGTTGATTGCGTGCCATCATAGACGGCAATAACATGCTGCCAAGAATTCAAACTTAGAATGCCGCTGGCTGTTTGACCATTGGTGTTTAATCCATCCCGTATAGCCACTATCAGCCCTGATCCAGAGCTAGTCAACCCAAAAGCGGTAACGTTAACCGTAGATTTTTGTTTTCCAATGAAGTAATCATCTGCCCCCAATATCCTAGGATTAACCCATAACGAAAGAGTAAAATGCGATGTTCCATCTAATGAGTTCACATCACCTGCATTCAAGTAATCCCCATTTCCATCAAAACTAAACCCTTTCCCCAATTTTCCAGCATCTATCTGCTTTGCATTCCCATAAGCAGTCCCATTATTGCTGTTCCCTGACCAGATTGCGCTGCCATTTCCTCTTCTAACCAAAACAACATCATTCCCAACATCAACATCATATATTTTACCATTATATTCTTCTTTTGTAATTGACTTAACTTTAACAGGCTCATTCAGAGCGTTAAGGAAATAAACCTCTTTGCCATCTTCAACATCAGAATAAACATCAGTAATGGGTATTAATTCAAAATCGGAAATCTTTTCCAAAAGCTTTAAATAATAAGTAAGGTTATCCTTATTTGGTGATGATAAAATGTCAATTACTGTTGAGGTTCCTGAGGATTTAAGTAAAGAATTTGCTGGTGTTCCAGCTGAGAATTGGCAGTTATTATTCTCAAGATTTATAAAATCAAAATCAGATGAGTTAAGGGAAATTAACTCAATTGTATCTAAATCTAAGGCAACAGAAGAACAGATAAACGAATTGGCTAGCGAAGTTAGGTCATCAATAGCTAAAAGGTTTCTTAAGGAGTGATTTGATATGTTGCTAGTTGTTGATACAAATTCTGTATTTTCAGCGCTTTTGATGAGGGGCAAACCATTATTGGTTTTTGAATTGAATTCATTGCTTAACAAGTTTGAGTTTATATCTCCTGAATTTTTATTCTTTGAGATTGGCGAAAAAATGGATAAAATACTCAAATTCTCGCATTTTTCTAAGGAAGAATTCATAAAAGTTTTTTCTTTTATTAAGGGCGAAATAGACCTAATCCCTTTTGACACTTTCAAAGATAAAACTGAAGAAGCTAAGGAGAAATCATCAGATAAAGATGATGTGCCGTTTGTTGCTTTATCTTTAAAGTTAAATTGTAAAATTCTTTCTGGAGATAAAAGGTTGCAGAAAGCATTGCCTGATAGAGTTATCCCGCCTTCTAAAGCATATGATATTATGCTTGGTAGAGCCATACCATAAACCTTATGATTCTCACTGACTAATAAATCAGAGCCATCTTCTAAAATAATTTTATATATATCTCTATCATAATCAAACTCCTGATGTTCTAAGGGCAATTGCCACTCTAACTTCTTTGTTTCCTGATTCAATGTTGCAACCTTTTCATTCCCTAATTCATAGAAGTACTTCCATCCATTTTCAGTTAAAATTTCAGTCTGATTATCATAACAATACCCTGAAATATCATAAACCTTAGCCCCATATGTTCCTACACTTTGGTTAGTATCATCCATCCTCCACCAACCAACTAAAGAATTATCCAAATCAACAAATGTGGAAACATTATAAGTGTCATTCACAGAAACATTCACATAAATAGCGTTGCTGCTGACATTAGAAGCATTAGCAGTGGTTGGCTCCTTAAACTCAATATTGGGATAAACTGTATCAACAGCAAACGTTGAATTAGCACCCCAACCAATTACTCCTGTTGTACTGTTGCACATTGCATTCCAGGTATAATATCCATTGTTCAATGTTAAAGTGACAATAATTGGAACTCCAGTGTTGGGGCTTGAATTAGTCTCATTTGCAGCCCATGTTCCCCCAAAGTTTCCATATAGCACACAATCATCTAAATTGCTAGCAGAAGCAGTATAATTAAACGTCACAGAACTTCCATTAAAGTAAGTATCATTCTGCGGTTTATTTAAGGTTACAGTTGGAACTGAAGTATCAATCTTAAACTGCCTCATAACAGAAGTATTCACATTATTTGCATTATCAATGCATGTAATGTTCCAATAATATGTGCCATCATTAAATCCAGATACTGTGTAATTAGTGGCTGTATTGTTTAAAGAACCAATATTAGAAACATTTACAGTTGAATTTATTGTTAGATTACATGATAAATTAGTGTCTAGATTATCTATTGCAGTCCAGTTGAAATTAATATATGTATTTGAAGTGTTATAGTTGTCTATTGGTGCATTCAAGCTGATGTCTGGTATTATCGTATCAATACTTACAGTATAGTTAGTAGAATTAAAAGCAGAGTTTCCAGCAAAGTCATAACACATAACATTCCATAAATATGTTCCGTTTGTCAATGTTAATGTTGTAGTATCTCTTGATCCAGATGTTACTGATGTATTTGTCCTATTTGCAGCCCATGTTCCACCAAAGTTTCCATACAATGTGCAGTTCTTTAAGTATACATCTGATGGTGTGTAGTTGAATGTTACAGATTGAGATATCTGCCATGTATCGTTAGCTGGTGCATTTAAAGCAATTGTTGGAAGAGTTGTGTCTACTGTGAATGTCCTCATCACTGAGGTATTTATATTATTGGCGTTGTCAATGCATGAAATGTTCCATTTATATATGCTGTCTCTGAATCCGCTCACTGAATAGTTAGTTGCTGTGTTGTTTAATGCTCCGATATTAGATACATTAACAGTTGAGTTAATGGTTAAGTTGCATGATAAATTTGTATCTAAATTATCTATTGCAGTCCAGTTGAAGTTAATGTAATTATTAGAACTATTGAAACTATTAACCGGAGCATTTAATGTTATATCAGGTATGATTGAATCAACGTTAATTGTGTAGTTTGTTGAATTATATGCACTATTCCCCATGAAATCATAACATAAAACATTCCACAAATATGTTCCGTTGGTTAACGTTAAAGTAATTGAATCTTGTGAACCTGATGTTACAGAAGTATTTGTCTGATTTGCAACCCAGCTTCCACCAAAGTTACCATACAATGTGCAGTTCTTTAAGTGAGCATCTGTTGGTGTGTACTTGAATGTTACTGACTGCGTTGATTGCCAACTGTCGTTTGTTGGACTGTCCAATTTTATCACTGGATTTGTTGTATCAATTGTAGCAATCCTTGTTTCAGTTGAATTTATATTACCAGCCCTGTCCTGCGTATAAGCTTTAAATGTATGATTGCCATCGGATAATCCCGTATAGTTTTTCACTAAATATCTATTTGATTGGTTTGCATATAATGCAGCTATTTCTTCTGCTGATAAGCTTCTGTTGAAAATCATTACGTCGTCTATGGTGCCATTGAATCCATTTGATGAGCCAGACCTTGCACCAATTTTAGCAGTTCCAATTAAAGTAAAAGTAGTTGAATATATGCTGCCATCGTCTTCCACACCATCTACATAAATTGAAGGAGGGCTTCTTATACCGCAAGCAAAATGCCATTTATTATCGGAATAGCCTACTGAAGTTCTCTTGGTAGAAAAGCTCCCAGAATTATTGGCCATTATTATTACTCCATTAATCTGAAAAGTGAATATCCACTTGTTCGTATTAGTTGACCCTCCAACTACTATTCTATGGGCAGCTATACCAGAGGTTTTAACCCATGCACATACTGTGATATTTTCGTAATCAAACATCGGGTCCTGTCCTAAATCAACATAATCCCCAGTTCCATCAAAACTAAATGACTTCCCTAATTTTCCAGCATCTGTTTGACTTGCATTTCCATAAGCAGTCCCATTATTCCCATAACTTGATTTATCATAAACAAGAGCCCCATAAGTCCCTAAGCTTTGATTTGTATCATCCATCCTCCACCATCCAACCAAGCTATTATCCAAATCAACAAAAGTAGAAACATTATAAGTATCATTAACAGAAACATTCACATAAATAGCGTTGCTGCTGACATTAGAAGCATTAGCAGTGGTTGGATTCTTAAACTCAATATTTGGATAAACTGTATCAACAGCAAACGTTGAATTAGCACCCCAACCAATTACTCCTGTTGTACTGTTGCACATTGCATTCCAGGTATAATATCCGTTATTCAAAGTTAAATTGACAATAATTGGGGTTCCGCTATTCGGACTTGAATTAGTCTCATTTGTAGCCCATGTTCCTCCAAAGTTTCCATACAATACGCAATCATCTAGATTATTTCCAGTTCCGGTGTAATTAAACGTAACAGATGTTCCATTGAAATAAGTATCATTCTCTGGCTTATTTAAGGTTACAGTTGGAACTGAAGTATCAATCTTAAACTGTCTCATAACAGAAGTATTCACATTATTTGCATTATCAATGCATGTAATGTTCCAATAATATGTGCCATCATTAAATCCAGATACTGTGTAATTAGTGGCTGTATTGTTTAAAGAACCAATATTAGAAACATTTACAGTTGAATTTATTGTTAGATTACATGATAAATTAGTGTCTAGATTATCTATTGCAGTCCAGTTGAAATTAATATATGTATTTGAAGTGTTATAGTTGTCTATTGGTGCATTCAAGCTGATGTCTGGTATTATCGTATCAATACTTACAGTATAGTTAGTAGAATTAAAAGCAGAGTTTCCAGCAAAGTCATAACACATAACATTCCATAAATAAGTTCCATTAGTTAAGGTTAAAGTGATTGAATCTTTTGACCCAGAAGTTACTGAAGTATTAGTTTGATTAGCTGCCCAGCTTCCTCCAAAGTTACCATATAGAGTGCAGTTCTTTAAGTATCCGTCAGAAGGTGTATAGTTAAATGTTACAGATTGAGATGTCTGCCATGTATCATTAGCTGGCGCATTTAATGCAATTGTTGGAAGAGTTGTGTCTACTGTGAATGTCCTCATTACTGAGGTATTTGAGTTATTGGCGTTATCAATGCATGATATGTTCCATTTATATACGCTGTCTCTGAATCCGCTTACTGAATAGTTAGTTGAAGTCCCGCTTAAAGAACCTATATCTGATACATTTACAGTTGAATTAATCGTTAAGTTGCATGACAAGTTTGTATCGAGATTATCAGTAGCGGTCCAATTAAAGTTTATGTAACTGTTAGAGCTGTTATATGCATTGACTGGAACATTTAAGCTTATGCCAGGTATTGTGGTATCTATCGTAACATATCTTGTTTCAGTGGTATTTTCATTTCCAACAAGGTCTTTGGCATATAAAGAATAAGTATAAACCCCTTCGTCTAAACCAGTTGTTGCATTCTTGCTTTGATTTACATATAAGTACCACTGGGTTGAGTTATACTTATACAGATTAGTAAAGTATAGTTGTCGGACTTCAGCTTCTGAGAGGCTTCTGTTGAGTATAATAACATCGTCGATGGTGCCGTTAAAATACCTGTCATTATTTCCATTTGCCCCTATTTGCCATGGGCTATCGGTTTGGGTTAAATTAAGATTATTAGTAAAATTTGTTTGCCTTAAAACTCCATTTATATAATATTTTACGTCAGAGCCATTATATGTCACAGATAGATAACCCCATTTGCCCAATTCAGACTCCCCTGCATTGCTTTCATATGGATAGACCGTATCATTTAAATAGATAACCAAATAATAAGTACCAGAAGTCCCAGTTGTGCCTAATGCATAGCCACCCCAGTATCTTCCTAATGCAATAGTTTGTGTAGCTAAATAAGAGGTAGGTTTAATCCAAGCTGCGTAGGTTATAGGATAATTAAAGTCAATTACTCCCAAATCAACATAATCATCCACCCCATCCAGTTGAAGTCCTCCCTGATATTTACCCCCGGTCAAATTAATAGTGGCATGGTTATAGAATGTTCCGTTTTTTCCATTTCTTGATATATCAACAGTCCTGTTATTTGTTCCAGAAGTAGATTCCCCTAAAGCACTCCTATTATCAAAATTCATAAGCAAAACAACAGAATCATTAAACAAGGTATAATTAGTACCATTCCAGTTAAACTTAACTTCATTTAAGTTAGCTTCAATAATTGAGATATTTATTGGAACATTTGTTGCTGTTTGTGTTGTTGCATTTGCAGGTGTTGGATTTATAAAGCTAATGGATGGAGATGTCGTGTCAACTGTAAAGCTTCTGGTTCCTGAAGTGTTTGCATTATTTGCATTATCCCAGCATGTTATATTCCAGTAATATGTCCCATCATTAAATCCAGTTACTGTTTGATTGGTTGCAGTGTTGTTGGGGGAAGTTATTAAGGAAGCATTCACAACATTGTTAATAGTTAAATTACAAACTAATGAATCATCTAAGTTATCTACTGCAGTCCAGTTGAAGTTTATGGAAGAACTATTTAGGTTTACATTGTTTACTGGATTATTTAATGTAATTCCAGGCTTTATAGTATCAACACTAATTGTGTAATTAGTTGAATTAAATGCAGAATTTCCAGCATAATCGTAACATAAAACATTCCATAGATAAGTTCCGTTGGTTAATGTTAAAGTAATTGAATCTTGAACTCCTGAGGTTACGCTTGTATTTGTTTTATTTGAAGCCCAGCTTCCACCAAAGTTTCCGTATAATGTGCAGTTCTTTAAATTAACATCTGTTGCTGTATACTTAAACGTTACAGACTGAGATGTCTGCCATGTATCATTAGTTGGACTATCTAATTTAATCGTAGGATTTGTTGTATCAATCGAAGCAGTCCTTGTTTCTGTTGAATTTACATTACCGGCTCTATCCTGAGTATAAGCTTTAAATGTATGATTGCCATCTGCAAGCCCAGTATAATTCTTAACTAAATATCTGTTTGATTGGTTTGCATATAATGCAGCTACTTCTTCTGCCGACAAGCTTCTGTTGAAAATCATTACGTCGTCTATAGAACCATTAAAAAAGTAATCATTATAACGCGCAGAACCTATGTATGTATTATTTGCCGTATTATATTCTCCAGTAAATGTTTTTATGGTGCTTACATTAAGTTTCCCATTAATATAAATTTGTAGATAACTTGAATCATTCACACCAGCTGCAATAAATGTCCATTTATTGTTAAGTATAGAATTATAGCTAGAGATCAGTTCAGTCCTATTAGTTCCATTTGCTACCGTAAGTGCCGTAGAGTTGCTTGAGTACATAGTAAGGGCATAAGATTGCGAATTTCCAAGAGAAGTGCCACTCCCTCTTTTGACAATGCCATCCCATGCATCTTGCAGCCCATTTCTATAGATCCATACAGTGATGAAGAACTGCCCTCCTCCAACATGTAAGCTTTTTGGGGTTCCTAAATTAATATAATCTGTATCTCCATCAAACTTCCATCCTCTACCTAGATAACCTGCATTTGTTTGACCATTTTCTCCAACATCTGTTCCACTACCCCTTGACGTATTACTTAACCAAGTCCCATTAGCCCTATTAGTATAATCTCTTGGGTCTCCACTTCCATTAACATCATCCATCCTCCACCATCCAACTAAACTATTATCCAAATCAACAAATGTTGAAACATTATAAGTATCATTAACAGAAACATTCACATAAATTGCACTTACACTAATATTTGAAGCATTGGTATCAGTTGGAGTCTTAAATTCAATATTTGGATAAACAGTATCAACACCAAACGTTGAATTAGCTCCCCATCCAATTACTCCTGTTGTACTGTTACACATTGCATTCCAGGTATAATATCCATTGTTCAATGTTAAAGTCAGAATAATTGGAACTCCAGTGTTGGGGCTTGAATTAGTCTCATTTGCAGCCCATGTTCCTCCAAAGTTTCCATATAGCACACAATCATCTAAATTGCTAGCAGAAGCTGTATAATTAAACGTCACAGAACTTCCGTTAAAGTAAGTATCATTTTGAGGTTTGTTTAAGGTTACAGCTGGAACTGCAGTATCAATCCTAAACTGCCTCATAACAGAAGTATTTGTATTATTAGCATTATCCCAACATGTAACATTCCAATAATATGTGCTATCATTAAACCCGGATACTGAATAATTAGTTGCTGTATTGTTTAAAGAACCAATATTAGAAACATTTACAGTTGAATTTATTGTTAGATTACATGATAAATTAGTATCCAGATTATCTATCGCTGTCCAGTTGAAATTAATATATGTATTTGAAGTGTTATAGTTGTCTATTGGTGCATTCAAGCTGATACCTGGTATTATTGTATCAACACTTACAGTGTAATTTGTTGAATTAAATGCAGAGTTTCCAGCATAATCATAACATAAAACATTCCATAAGTATGTGCCATTTGTCAATGTCAAGGTTGTAGTATCTCTTGAACCTGATGTTACTGATGTATTTGTCCTATTTGCAGCCCATGTTCCACCAAAGTTTCCATACAGTGTGCAGTTCTTAAGATAACCATCAGAAGGTGTATAGTTAAAGGTTACAGATTGAGATGTCTGCCACGTATCGTTAGCTGGCGCATTCAATGCTATTGTTGGTGAGGTTGTATCTACTGTAAATGTCCTCATCACTGAGGTGTTTGTATTATTGGCATTATCCCAACATGTAATGTTCCAGTTGTATATACTGTTAATAAATCCGCTTACTGAATAATTAACTGATGTTCCGCTTGAAGCACCTATATTGGAAACATTTACCGTTGAGTTAACAGTTAAGTTGCATGACAAGTTTGTATCAAGATTATCCGTAGCAGTCCAGTTGAAGTTTATGTAACTTGTAGAGCTATTGTACGCATTGATTGGAACATTTAATGTTATACCTGGTATTGTCGTATCTATCGTTATATATCTTGTTTCAGTTAAATTTTCATTTCCAGCAGAGTCTTTGGCAGATGAAGAATAAGTATAAACTCCTTCGTCTAAACCAGTTGTTGAATTCTTGCTCTGATTAACATATAAGTACCATTGGGTTGAATTGTATTTATAAAAATTCATAAAATACAATTGTTGTACTTCTGCTGCTGATAGGCTTCTGTTAACTATCATGATATTATCAATTGTGCCGTTCCAAAAATAATCCGTAGAGTCATATGCTCCAATTATAAACTCATTTAATAGAGTCCCATTGCATAATATGGAGCCCTTAGCTGCTCCATTGACATAAATGGTATAATTAGAATAGCTTAATGAGTAATTAACTACCCTTGTATAACCTAGATGAAGCCAAACATAATTTGTAAAAACATTCGATATTTGCAGGTAATCCCCCTTACAATAATATTTACCAGAATATATATAGAAACTAAGGCTGGTTGCTGAACCATCCTTAAGAAATTGGACTCTATCTGCAGTATCCTCCACACTAAACATATGTTGTTCCCCTCCAGCAGAATTGATATTTTTAAACCACCCAAATATAGATAGGTCCGGATTTGAAGATGGACTAAACGGAGTTGCATAAACATAATCCCCCGCCCCATCCAATTGTAATCCTCCCTGGTATTTGCCGCCAGTTAAGTTAATAGTAGCCCCTCCACGGAAGGTTCCATTATTTCCATATTTTGAAATATCAACAGTCCTGTTACCCGCTCCAGAAGTGTATTCTCCTAAAGCGCTCCTATTATCAAAATTCATAAACAATATAAGAGAATCATTGTACAAAGTATAATTTGTCCCATTCCAGTTAAACTTGACTTCCTTCAAATCAGATTCAGTAATTGAAACATTTATTCCAACATTAGTTGCTGTTTGTGTTGTTGCATTTGCAGGCGTTGGATTCATAAAGCTGATAGATGGATATGTCGCATCAACTGTAAAGCTTCTTTTTGCTGAAGTATTTGTATTGTTTGCGTTATCCCAGCATGTTATATTCCAGCTATACGTCCCATCACTAAATCCACTTACAGAATAATTCGTAGCAGAACCGCTTGTTGCACCAACATCGGATACGTTTACAATAGAATTAATTGTTATGTTGCATGACAGGTTTGTGTCAAGATTGTCAGTAGCAGTCCAGTTGAAGTTAATATAGGAATTGGATGATAAGTAGGCACTTGCAGGGGCATTTAATGTTATGCCAGGTATTGTCGTATCTATCGTAACATATCTTGTTTCAGTTAAATTTTCATTTCCAGCAGAGTCTTTGGCAGATGAAGAATAGGTATAAACCCCCTCGCTTAAACCAGTTGTTGAATTCTTGCTTTGATTTACATATAAATACCATTGGGTTGAATCGTATTTGTAAAGGTTAGTGAAATAAAGTTGTTGGATTTCTGCTGCTGACAGGCTTCTGTTAAATATCATTACATCGTCTATTGTGCCGTTCCAATCATATGCAGAAGGAGGGGTGTAAAAAGCACTCCCAATTGAACCTAGATATTCAATAGTTATAGTATAAGGGGGAAGACAATAAGTTGTATTGCCAGTTATTCTTTTTACGGTACCATTAATATAAAGCGTTGAATTTGTAGCATTCTGCACCCAAGCCACATGATTCCAGGCATTAGTTGTGATTCCAGCAGCAGTTTGATCAGTGCAACCCTGGTCCGCGCCAACACGTAATTCACCTGAATAAGTGTAGAATTGTGCCTCTCTGCCTGACTGACCCATTCCTATAATATGCCTCTCTGAAGTGGTTTTTGGATAAATCCATGCAACTATTGTTCTATTTCTGGATACATCAAAATTTGGTACATCAACATAATCCCCCGACCCATCCAATTGTAATCCTCCCTGATATTTACCGCCAGTTAAGTTAATAGTGGCATTTCCATTGAAAGTCCCATTTTTCCCATTTCTGGAAAGATCAACAGTCCTGTTGCCTGTTCCAGAAGTGTATTCCCCTAAAGCACTCCTGTTATCAAAATTCATAAACAATACAAGAGAATCATTATAGATTGTGTAATTTGTCCCATTCCAATTAAACTTGACTTCATTTAAATTTGCTTCACTAATTGAAACATTAATCTGAACATTTGTTGCTGTTTGTGTTGTTGCATTTGCGGGCGTTGGATTCATAAAGCTAATAGATGGATATGTCGCATCAACTGTAAAGCTTCTTTTTGCTGAAGTATTTGTATTGTTTGCGTTATCAATGCAGGTTATATTCCAGCTATACGTCCCATCACTAAATCCACTCACAGAATAATTCGTAGCAGAACCGCTTGTTGCGCCAACATCGGATACGTTTACAATAGAATTAATTGTTATGTTGCAGGATAAATTTGTATCTAAGTTATCTGTTACAGTCCAGTTAAAGTTAATATAGGAATTGGATGATAAGTAGGCACTTGCAGGGGCATTTAATGTTATGCCAGGTACAGTTGTATCTATCGTAACATATCTTGTTTCAGTGGTATTTTCATTTCCAGCAGAGTCTTTGGCATATGAAGAATAAGTATAAACCCCTTCGTCTAAACCGGTTGTTGAATTCTTGCTCTGATTAACATATAAGTACCATTGGGTTGAGTTATATTTCTGCAAGTTTGAAGCATACATTTCATAAATTTCAGAAGCATTTAGGCTTCTGTTCCAGATGCGGACTTCATCTATTGTGCCGTTCCACTTATTCTCTACCGCCGGCTCCTGTAGGTCTCCTATGTAAACATTGGCAGCCCCATTAGAATTGCCTGTAAGAGCATTAACATAAACTCCATTATTAAGTTTACCATTAAAATAAATGTTTGGATTTGTTGTGTTAGTATTGTTAGCCATGACGGCTGCAATATGGACTGTTATCCCTGCTACGGCACTTGTGTTACTTGACCTTTCAGCGCTTGTACTTCCAACACCATCCCAAATAGCAAATGTATATTTGAGATTATCATCGTGCTCCTGATTTATGCTTAAACCCCACTCATAACCGCCACTAACGCCCTTAGTTATTATCCACGTCCTGCCCGTAGTTGGCACTTTTCTTGGAGTTACCCAGGCCATAATAGTAAATCCATTAGCTCCAATAGTAAAATAATTCTTATCTGGAATTGATATATAATCATCCTTACCATCAAATTGATATGCCCCACCATATTTTCCCCCGGTTGCATTAAATACAGCCCCTGACACAGTGCCATTATTTGAATAGCTTGAGACATCAACAACCTTTGTATTATTCTCCCCTAAAGCGCTTATATTGTCTAAGTTCATCATTAAAATTAAAGAATCATTATAAACTGTGTAATTTGTCCCATTCCAATTATATTTGACTTCATTTAAATTTGCTTCACTAATTGAAACATTTATTTCAACATTTGTTGCTGTTTGTGTTGTTGCATTTGCAGGCGTTGGATTCGTGAAATCTATTTTTGGCCATATGTTATCTGAAGTGATTATAATAGTTCTTGTCTCAGTAACATTCTCATTTCCAGAAACATCCTTTGCCGAAGCATAGTACGTATATGTACCATAGTTCAAGCCAGTTGTTGAATTCTTGCTCTGATTAACATATAAGTACCATTGGGTTGAGTTGTATTTATACAGATTAGTAAAGTATAATTGCCGGATTTCTGCTGCTGACAGGCTTCTGTTGAAGACCATTAAATCGTCCATGGTGCCGTTCCAATAAGAATCAAAACCATCTGTTGTCCCAATTTTAAAAGTAGATGCAGTTGAAGTTGGTTTGGTTTCTGAGGTATTTCCATCCGGAGCACCATTTAAATAATAAGTTCCATTTGTGCCATTGTATGAAAGCGCAATGTGATACCATTGGTTGCTTATTAATGGAGTAACAGATTGACTGTCAGATCCAGCATGACTGCCTACCTGATAATTTAATGTTGTATCATATAATTCAAGTAAATATCCAGCGGTAGCAGCAATATCCGTCGCTTTTGCTATTATCACTTGTTCAGTAGAACTAGATTTGGTCTTAATCCATACGCTAAAGGTAAACTGATTTGTCAGATTTAAACTAGATGCATTCACCCAATTAACATAATCATCCACACCATCCAGTTGAAGTCCTCCCTGATGAATACCTCCAGTCAAATTAATAGTTGCATGTTTATAGAATGTTCCGTTATTTCCATATCTTGACATATCAACAGTCCTATTACCCGCTCCAGAAGTGTATTCTCCTAAAGCACTCCTATTATCAAAATTCATAAGCAAAAGAACAGAATCATTATAGATTGTGTAATTTGTCCCATTCCAGTTAAACTTGACCTCGCTCAAGTTTTCTTCAATAATTGAAACATTTATTTCAACATTAGTTGCTGTTTGTCTTGTTGCATTTGCAGGTGTTGGGTTTGTGAAATTGATTATATATGAAGCAGCACTTGATGATACATTAATAGTGAAGTTTCTAGTTTCTGATGTATTTGTATTGTTTGCGTTATCCCAGCATGTTACATTCCAATAATAGAAGCTATTAGCAAAGCCAGTCACTGTCTGGTTTGTCCCAGTTCCATTCAATGAATCAATATTGGATACATTAACTGTTCCGTTAATAGTCAAATTGCAGGTTAAATTTGTATCTAAGTTATCAATTGCAGTCCAGTTAAAGTTAAAGTAACTATTTGAAATGGTAGCATTCTTATCCGGGGCATTTAATGTTATATCAGGTATTATTGAATCAACAGTTATTGTATAATTTGTGCTGTTGAATGCAGAATTCCCTCCATCATTATAACAAAGCACATTCCATAAGTAAGTTCCATTTGTTAGTATTAAAGTGATAGAGTCTTGTGAGCCTGATGTTACACTTGTGTTTGTTTGATTTGCTTGCCATGTACCTCCAAAGTTGCCATACAATGTGCAATTCTTAAGGTTAGCATCTGTTGCATTGTACTTGAATATTACTGATTGAGATGTCTGCCATGTCTGGTTTGCTGGAGAATTTAAACTAATTACAGGGAGAGCCTCAACAGTAAACATTCTTGTCTCTGAAGTATTGACATTAGAGGCATTATCTATGCATGTTATATTCCAATAATATGTTCCACTATTAAAGCCAGAGACTGATTGGTTTGTTGCAGTATTGTTTGAAGATGCTATTCCAGAAACATTAACTATAGAGTTTATTGTTAAATTACATGATAAATTTGTATCTAAATTATCTATCGCTGTCCAGTTGAAATTAATATAAGTATTTGAAGTATTATAATTATTAATTGGAGCATTTAGCGTTATATCCGGTATGATTGAATCAATATTAATTGTATAGTTTGTCGAGTTGAATGCAGAGTTTCCAGCAAAGTCATAGCACATCACATTCCACAGATATGTTCCGTTTGTTAATGTTAAAGTTATTGAATCTTTTGACCCAGATGTTACTGAAGTATTCGTCTGATTAGCAGCCCAGCTTCCTCCAAAGTTACCATAGAGTGTGCAATTCTTTAGATAACCATCAGATGGAGTATAGTTAAATATTACAGATTGAGATTTCTGCCATGTGTCATTTGCAGGCGCATTTAATGCAATTGTTGGATAGGTCGTATCTACTGTAAATCTTCTCATTGCAGACGTATTAGAATTATTTACATTATCCCAGCATGTAATGTTCCAATTATATACACTATCCCTAAATGCGCTTACTGAATAGTTGGTTGCAGTGTTGTTTAAGGCTCCGATATTTGAGACATTAACAGTTGAGTTAATTGTTAAGTTGCATGATAAATTTCCATCTAAGTTATCAATTGCAGTCCAGTTGAAGTTTGTGTAATTCACAGAGCTATTGTAATTATTTATTGGAGCATTTAACGTTATATCCGGTATGATTGAATCAATATTTACTGTGTAATTTGTTGAGTTCCAAGCTTTAGTTCCATAAGTGTTGTTGCACATCACATTCCACAGATATGTGCCATTTGTTAAGGTTAAGTTGACAGTGTCTGCCACCCCGCTCGATAGGCTTGAGTTTGTCTCATTCTTAGCCCAGCTTCCTCCAAAGGTCCCGTACAGTACGCATGAATCTAGGTTTGATCCAGTAACTGTATAGTTAAACAATACACTTTGAGATGTTTGCCACGTGTTATTAGTCGGCCTATTCAAAGCAACAGTCGGCGGCGGCTCATAGGTAAGCTCTACATACAAGTCAGCAGCTAAGATATCATTTTCGTCATCTCCTAAAAAAGTGCAGCGAAGGAACTCGCTATCGCTTCCATCTGTTTGTATCCTACTTAGCAAAGTAGAATCTGTTGAATTGATATAATATAAAGCCTCAGTGTTCAAAATAATACCAGTAATATTGCCAATAGTATAATTGTCAGCACAGGTGCTTGTTTCACAATGCGAACAATTTACACCATTGTCTGCATCAAGATTTCTTCCATCGGTCACATCCACTCTAACTGAAATCCTTGTTAAGGTGCCATCAAAATTAGGATTATTGTTTGACTTGTTTATGTTTCTGATTAAATCAGAAAAAGAACTGCTCGGATCAGTAATAGTCCCAAGCTGGTCAGACAGCCATGATGAAGGATCAACGATATAATCAAGCTCAGCAGTTCCTATTACTTTCAAATCAAACACATCATAGCTTCCGCTTAAATTAGTTAAATAAACTTTATACTTATCATCCTTTGTGATATTTTCAAATTTAGTAATCAGTACATCGCTATCCTTTGCGTATACCTCAATTTGGGCTGAACCATTGCTCCTCGCATACAATGTGATGTCTCTTGCACTATCCAAAGGTATTTCAAATGTAACTCGTACATAGTTCTTATCTGGGATTAAAATCCAGTTATTATCCCTTGCTTTTACATAATCATAAATATCAGCAACAAAGATTCTGTTTTCATCCAAATGCTCTGCTTTTGTTATTATAATTATTTCATAAGTTTGGTTGCTTAATGAAGGCACAATCCATGAGATATAATCAATCAAGCCATTATTATTCCTGTCTTCCTTGCTGAATTCAACCTCTTTTCTGGAATCATTAACAATCCAGTAAAGATGGACATCGAAAGCTTCTTTCTGTAACATAGCATAAGCTAATATATTCTGATAATGGATATCTGAGCTGATTGTTACTCTCTTGATGTTTTCATCTATTATTTCCTCAGTTGCTGTCGGAGCTTCTGTATAGTATTCAACTGCAATTTCCTCTGCTGCTTCTTCAATAATCACAGATATATTGTCAGTTTTCTTTGATTTCTCTTTTTTTAGTTGGTTATATAGTTTAACTTTAGCAATTTCATTATCTACCTTAACCAAAGCATTTTCAACCCCAAAAGGAACCCCATTCTCAAACTTATTAACAGAAATATTAACAGCAGCCCTTGGAATCTCAACTGAAATATTGGCTGCTCTACTGCTTAACTTAACCTTCTTCTCCCACTTGACTGGCTCATTGATTACTGCTTTATGCTGTATAACGGTCTCATTAACGACCGTAATATTAGCAGCAAGCTGGCTCAGGCTGTAGCTTATTGAATCAATCTGTAAAGTTGCATTCTCAATCTCAAATATCAAGGTATAATTGCCTGCCAGCTTTGGCATTATGCACGTTTCTATGCACACATCCTTAAATGAGAACATCTCTGCTATAAATACTGCACCTAAAGATTCCAAAGAAGAATAATGTATTTCACTATAAGGATTAATTGGATCTAAACTGTAATCAACATAAATGACCTGCGAAGAAATAGTATTATTTAAACCTGCCTTATATTTCCCATAATTTAGGTTAAAGCTGTCATTCCAATTATCTGAGCTTGAAGAGAGCTCAATAAAATTACAGCACCTCTCAGCTCCGTAACATACTATTGTAGAGCTATCCTGATTGAATACCTCCCATTTAGTGCATACATTGCTATAATTGACATCCCAGCTAAATTCACTTCCTTCAACAGTTAAATCAATAATTCCAGCTAATGGCTCAACACCATCATTGTTAATATCATATTCAGTGCCATCCTTATAACTAAGTTTAATGCTTATGTTTATAGTGCTCAAATTTTCAGCCATTGCATTTGCAAGGGTTGGAACAGTAGTTATCTCAGAAGTTTCATTCAAGGTTAGATTTGTGATAGCAGCTCCAGTTATTGGAGTCAGGCTTTCAATAGATAGCTGGCTGCTGTCAAAGATTAAATACCTGTTGCCTAAATTCTCTAGATAAACCTTAGCTAATCCATTTGCAGATACTGCCCCTGATAATCTGATAGACGTTAAATTTCCAGCGATATCCAGGCTATGCTCGTAATCCTGAGTTAAGGCTAAATTAAGCTGCTCTGTATAATTGTAGCTTACCTCCCTCGGAACATATCCAACTATTCGAGGCTGGCTCAAAAATATGCTTGGTATCAATAATAATAGCAGCATTAAAATTACAGGCTTTAGCAGAATATTCTTGATAAGGTAGCCTTTAACAAGTTTATCTGTAAATTCAAAGCCATACTTGTTTAATGCAGCTCTAATATCTGCCAAAGAGTAGCCTTTAGATAGATTCTCCTTTATGTAAAGCTCAAATCTTCTCTTTACTTGATTCCTACTTTGCATTTTTTATCCTGGCTCTTTGATATACAGTCCATATTGTCCTGTAATGTCTATTCAAAATCCTGGCTATTGCCCCAAACTTAAGTCCTGAATCCTTGAGATAAACAACCATGGTCTCAAAGACAGTCAGCTTTGAATCCTTGAAAATAGAAAGTGGAAGTGATTCCCCTTGCAGAGAAATCTCAAAATGTAAGGGAAGTTTTTTCTTGGCATTACGATAGCTTACTCCAATAGGGCCTGCCTTTCTGTTAAGAAGAGAGGCTATCTTCGCGTATGTATACTGCAGGTTCTCCCTTAGATATTTAACCACAGCTTCAAGGGGAGCAAGCTCAGTCTTGCGAAATATCTCAATTGGAATGGCATCTGTTTGTGCATGTTTGATTCTCTGCTGCATATATTGGATAAAATCCTCAAATATTGCAACTTCATTAGGAGAAAAAGAACGCCCTTTAGCAGAATCTCTATTTTTTCCTTCTTTTTTGCCTATTCTATAGTACATTATGTAATATAAAATAGATATTTTGTAGTATTAATTTATAAAGTTTTCTATATATAAAAGGTATATTATGTAATAATTTATTCAGCTTAATTACAGAAAGATTATTGAATGCCAACTATGTTGGAACAGTCTACAACCTCTGACCAAAAAAGGAAGCTGGATTATTAATAAAGAAAGAATAAAGCCTGTATAATTACAAATTCTAAAAAACTTACTTTCTCAGAATATTGTGTAAATTTGAATAAATATCAGACAATTTATGGTAACAGTCTAATTTTGCAGGATCTGAGAGTGAAGAGTCTCTAAGTGTGTTATACATTCTGTGTAAGCGAATATAATTCTTTTTTGCATTTGGAATGTCTCCCTTTTTTATGAAGCTATCTGTAGCAATAAATATGCTATCAAACCTTGACTTAAGATCAGATCTTTCTTTTTCAAAAGGAGTAGCCTTATAATATCCTGGAACCTCTTTATAAGTCTCAGCTTTTTTCCCCTTTTTCCATGTGTAATAGGCAAGTATTGCTATGAGTAGTAAAGAGAGTATAATTATTTCAATAAGCAATAGCGGTATTTCAGATCCCTTTGGAGCAGGCTTTATTACACTCCCTCCTTCTGTTTTCCCTGTCTTATCCCTGCATTCCTGCATTGCAGAATCTATAGTTGTCAGGGATCTATTATATTCAGAGACTTCATAATAAGCATATGCTTGTTCCATCTCTGCGGCAATGTCAGAACATTCAGGAGTTTGATTAAAGAATTTATCTGCAAATTGCAGCTGCTTCAAAGTCTCTAACCTTGTTTCATAATCTCTTTCCATAATATTCACAAAGAACCGGATGGAAGCAGTGTACACATAATTGCCCACATCTGCATTAATCGTTACAAAATAGTTGTTTATCCCAATATGGGCTATTGGTTTAACCAAAGACTTAATTTTTAATATTAAGCTGTCCTCCTCACCAACATCCAGTCTGTCAAAAAAATCATTGGATAAGCTCAAAGATACATCAGCGGCATTCGTTATAGTTGATATTACGGTATTTAGCAAAGCCAAATCTCCCTTGTTCTTCAATTTGACTACTACAGCTATTTCATCTCCTGCAAACATGGTTTGGCTTGGTTTGGCATCAAGCTCCAGTAATACTTTTTTACTCATGTTTATAGGAAGTGTTGGAGCTCCGCCTCCGCCGCCCCCTCCGCCCCCTGATTTAGGTACGGGTGCTTCAGGTGGTGGTGGCGGAGTTTCTTCAACTGAATATCCTTCCATAGTAAATTGTGAAACAGCAAACCTAAAGGTGCCTTTATAGTAGCTTATCGGCTGGCAAATAGAAAGAGGACAAGGATTTTTCCCCATCAGAACCCTGGGATTTGTAAAAGTCAAGTTATATAAAGATAAAACCGCAGACCCTGTTAAGCTTGTAAGCCTTGTAACATTTATTTGAATCCAATTAAAGGATATATTAACATTACTGTCCAAATCAACGACACGATTAACATCAGCATCCTGTGCGAGATTTATTAACCCATCAAAGACTATTTTCCCAGAAGGAGTTCTTTCAAGCGTTGTGTTTTCTATAGTTTCTAACGCTACATCATCATAATACAAAAAATCGGTAGTGGAACCATCAAATGTAAAGGCTAGGACTCTAATTCCTGGATCAATTCTAACATAAGTCTCAGCATGCATGGCTTTGCCTATATATGGACTAAAATATGCAATAAGCTGGTAGAAAAAAAGACCTATTAAAATAAGAAAAATAAGAAAAAGGTATTCATGGCTTTTTTCCATTGGTTATTCATTTTTTTCCTTTTTCTGTCTTAATTTTATCCTGCAATCGTTTAAGTCTCTCTTCATCCCTGACTACTTGAGGAGTGCTGTATTCTTTGTATAAAAGCATCCCAATAAGTATTAATACTATGATGATACCTACAATATAAACTGGGCTCCAGTTTCTTTCATAGGGAACGCATAGTACTCTTAATTCAAGCGGCGCTGCAGCTTCTGCACTTACCCCGGAACCACTTCCACCGTCACCTCCTATTACTTCTTCAGACATAGTAACTTCGCCTTTATATACTTTGGTTTCTTCCCCGCAGGTTTTCTTGCAAAGAATGTTTCCCATGAGGCAATCTTGTTTGTATACTTGAGGCACTTTAAAGCAAAAATCAACTTTCTCTGCAGCTTGAGCCTCAGTACCTGCCTTAATAATCTTATTCGACACTGATTCTCCAATAATAGCCTCTTTAAGTGACTCTGTAGCTTCAATCTTCACCTTAATATCTTGTGCTGAAGGATTATATGCACCATAGGTTATACATTTTTCTGAATTTTCGGTAACATAGTCCCCCTCTGTAGACCAAACAATACCAACAGCAGAAACTGTACCTATCGAAATCAAAATTACTAATAAAAACATTAACATTTTCATTAATCTACACCCCTTTTTTAGCGACTAACTTTCACAATTTTTAACAGGCATTTCCTGCTTGAACTGCTTTAATTTCCACTCTGTTTCTGTATATTCCAGGTGACTGCGTACCTGCAACATACAGCCAAAATCTATAATAAACATAACTGTTAGCAGCAGTATTATTATTTGAGTAATCCCAAGTTGGATCTACAGGTAAGTCCCTTTTAGAACCTATTGGAGGAAGATTTAGATCAGTTGTTGATGAATTGGACCAGTCATAATTCTGCGAGGGAATTGTATTAATACCTGACTTTAAAGATTCATTTTGCCTTATGCAAAATTGAACAGGTACATTAGAATTTCTATCATTAGCTACAAAATATAAAGTTTGGCTACTAGCATCATAATTAAGAGTAGCATTTGCTCCATCAAGATTAGTGGGCAATCCAGTAATATTAAACACAATACCTTGATTAGATAGGTTTAATGATATATTGATACTAAACCAATTTTGTATATCTGCATAAGTTTCAGCTTTTTGGCTTATTGCTCTTCCACTTGTTTTTAGTTTATTAAGTACACCAGTGCTTGATAATAAACCAATAATCAAAAGAACCAAAACACCTAATAATATCCATAAAGTAACATTTATCTTTTTTTCCATTTTTTATCATCTCCAACAGTTATAGTGAGTTATTTCTAATATTGTACACTTTGACACTACATATATATAAATTTAACTATTTTTAAGGGGGAATTTTATAGGGAGTATTTCAGCTTGCGTTGATTCTTTTTGATTATGCCTTTTAAAAACACGCAAAAAGGCGATTTTTTTTGGTTTCTCAGAGCCATTTTTATTCAATGGTTAGTATATTAACTGCAATTATTGTGAGCAAATAATAAAGATGACTTTAATAAGAATTACCGCTTACATAGGATTCCTAATTCAATTAATTGCCTATTAATTTTAAATAAATTGTAACTTATGCAGGAATAACCCCTACGGACTATAACCATTTGGAACTACTTTAATGCTTACATTGTTTTTATACATTCCTGGTGCTTGACCTCCAGAGACATTCAAATAGAACTTTAAATATACCACAGTCTTATCTTGCAAACTTGTTCCAATAGGATTATCATTAAAATTGGCAGTTAAGCTAGATTTGGTTCCAGATGGAACAGTAGGATCACTTATATTATAACTTACCATTTCATTGGATAAATCAAGAATATCCAAACCTGCAGTTAAATTTTTGTCTCCCTTAATGTAGAGATCTGCAGTTGTACCGCTAGCAGAAATTGTAATATTGTAAATAGTTGCTCCATCTAAGTTATTTCCCATCGCTGGAAGATTAAATTGAGGAAGAGTCTCCACCTTCCACCCAACACCTAAATTTAAATTGATTGATAAATCAATTCCAACAGCCTGGCTTGGATTAATCTCAAACTGCCATATAAGAGATACATTTGTTGTGTAGGAATCATTTGAATATACTCTCCAATAATATACATCTTCAGCCAATGCTTCTGAAAGACTTAAGGTATAATTTGTATTATTCAAACCATACTTTTCAAATTCAGGTGAAGAGAAATCAGAATCATTGTCTATCTGTAGAGTATAGGTTATGTTATCTAGATCCAAATCAGTAGCATTTGTCCAGTTAAAGAATGGAGTGCTATCAGCTGTAATTGTATTATTCGCTGGCTCCAATAAAGTAACATTAGATGGAGCCCTGTTCTGAACAGTAAATTGCTGTAAAGCCCCTTGCGCTAGATTTCCAAAACTATCATTCGCATAATATCTCCAACCCACAGATTCCTGATTTGAGAAGTTTTCAGCATTAACAGTATAAGAGAACCTTGAACCCATAACAACAATACCTGAACTATGATTAACCCATGCTCCAGTCCAGTTTCCGCTAATCCAGACTGACTTTAAGCGTATATCAGTAATAGTTGCATTTAAAGTAACATTATTAGTGTTATAGCTTGGCTCCGGAGTTTTTGTTTCACCAGATATAGATGGAAGAGTGGAATCAATAGTGAAGTTTCTTATTTGAGATGTATTTGTGTTATTTGCATCATCCCAGCATGTTATGTTCCAGCTGTAAGCTCCATCGTTAAAGCCGCTAACACTCCAATTTGTCCATGTCCCATTTAATGAAGCGATGTTTGAAACATTAACTATGTTATTAATTGTTAAATTGCATATTAAATTACCATCAAGATTGTCTCTTACAGTCCAGTTAAAGGTTATATTGCTGGATGTTGAATTATAATAGTGTATCGGACTGATTAATGTAATATCAGGTCTTATTGTATCAACCGTTACAGTGTAATTAGTTAGGTTAAATGCAGAGTTGCCAGCATAATCATAGCATATCACATTCCATAAGTATGTTCCATTCTTCAACGTTAAATTAATTGTATCTTGTGCTCCTGATGTAACTGTTACATTGGTTTGATTGGCCTTCCATGTGTTATCAAAGTTGCCATATAATGTACAGTTCTTTAAGTTAGCATCTGTTGCATTGTATTTGAATGTGATCAATCCAGATTTCTGCCATGTGTTGTTTGCTGGAGCATCTAGTTTTATAACTGGCAATTGGGTATCAACAGTAAACCTTCTTGTTTCTGAGGTGTTAACATTAGAAGCATTATCTATGCATGTAATATTCCAGTTATAGATTCCGTCATTAAAGCCGGACACTGATTGATTAGTTGGAGTGTTGTTTGAGGATGCTATGCCAGTGACATTAACTATAGAGTTAATTGTCAGATTGCATGATAGATTATTGTCTAAGTTGTCTATTGCAGTCCAGTTGAAGTTGATATTATTTGATGTAGAGTTATAATATTGTATTGGGGCATTTAATGTTATTCCTGGCTCAACTGAATCAACAGTAACAGTATAGTTTGTATTGTTGAATGCAGACTTCTCTGTTGTATCATAGCATAGTACATTCCATAAATAAGTTCCATTCTTCAACGTTACTGTCATTGAATCCTGCGATCCTGATGTTACTGATGTGTTTGTGGCATTAGCCTTCCATGTGTTGTCAAAGTTGCCATATAATGTGCAGTTCTTTAAGCTAGTATCATAGGCTGTGTACCTGAACGTGACTTGCTGTGACTTCTGCCATGAATTGTTTAATGGAGCATCTAACCTTACAACTGGAATTCCAGTATCAATAGTAAAGTTCCTTGTTTCTGAGGTGTTTGTATTATTAACTTTGTCCCAGCATGTTACATTCCAGTAATATAAGCTGTCAGCAAATCCTACAACTGTCTGGTTCTTTGAAGTTCCGTTCAATGACCAGATGTTGGAGACATTCACAGTTCCGTTTATTGTTAAGTTGCATGTTAGGTTTGCTCCTAAGTTATCAATTACAGTCCAGTTAAAGTCAACGTATGTGTTTGAAGTGACATAAGCCTTGTAAGGTGTGTTTAGTATGATATCTGGCCTGATTGTATCAACCGTTAGAGAATAATTAGTTAGATTAAATGCAGAGTTGCCAGCATAATCATAGCACATTACATTCCATAAGTAGGTTCCGTTATTCAGTGTTAAGTTGATTGTGTCTTGGGATCCTGACGTAACAGTAATGTTAGTTTGATTGGCCTTCCATGTGTTATCAAAGTTGCCATATAATGTACAGTTCTTTAAGTTAGCATCTGTTGCATTGTATTTGAATGTGATCAATCCAGATTTCTGCCATGTGTTGTTTAATGGAGAATCTAATTTGATAATTGGAACTTGGCTGTCAATAGTGAAGTTTCTTGTTTGCGATGTATTTGTATTGTTGGCGTCATCCCAGCAGGTAATGTTCCATCTGTGTGAGCCCTCGCTCAATCCGCTAACGCTTTGGTTTGTCCATGTTCCATTCAATGATGCAATGTTTGAACCATTTACTGTATTGTCTATTGTTAGGTTGCATATCAAATTATTATCTAAATTGTCCAGTACAGACCAGTTGAAGTTGATGGTGTTTAATGTTGAGTTATAGTATTGTATTGGAGCGATTAAAGTTATTCCTGGCTCAACTGAATCAACAGTAACAGTGTAGTTTGTATTGTTGAATGCAGACTTCTCTGTTGTATCATAGCATAGTACATTCCATAAATAAGTTCCATTCTTCAACGTTAGTGTCAGTGAATCCTGCGATCCTGAAGTTACTGTTGTGTTTGTGGCATTAGCCTTCCATGTGTTGTCAAAGTTGCCATATAATGTGCAGTTCTTTAAGCTAGTATCATAGGCTGTGTACCTGAACGTGACTTGCTGTGACTTCTGCCATGAATTATTTAATGGAGCAATTAGCATAACTACAGGTATGTTTGTATCAACTGTCACATTTCTTTCTTCTGTGGAATTAACATTTCCAGCCCTATCCTGAGTATACGCCTTATATATATGATTGCCATCTGCTACATTTAAGTTTGTTATTAGATATCTATTAGATTGATTTGCATACAACGCAGCTATTTCTTCATCTGACAATGATCTGTTCCAAATCAAAACATCGTCCATTGTTCCATTGAAATACCGCAAACCATCATACCTTCTTCCAATCAAAAGAGAATCCTTACTGGAATCCCTTGGAGGTCCTGTATAGGCGTTAGTCTCAATTTGCCCATTACTCCAGTTATAATAACTCCCATTATATAACCTAGTGGAATCAAATTTGCCGTTAACATAGAATGTAAGGTTTCCAGGACGTAAGGAATTGTTCCATACAATTGCAACATGCTGCCATTTTCCCAGAGTTACTGCCAACTCATTTGATCGCTCCACCCACCCATTAGAGGCTACATAAATTAATCTGTTATTAGGCCAGTCCGCATCATTGGAAATTCCAAAAGAAAATCCTACTGTCTGATTACCTTTATCAACAATCCGTACAGTTGTATCAGTTGCAAAAAGATTCTCTGTTGGTTTAATCCATGCGCTTATTGTTAAACTTCCTCTTAGATTTAAGCCAGATGAGTTTGAACAATTTATATAATCTCCATTCCCATCAAAGCTAAATCCTTTCCCAAAGTAACCTGCATCTGTTTGTGTTGCATTCCCATATGCAGTCCCATTATTTCCATAAATAGATTTATCATAAACCAGAGCCCCTTCCCCTGTTTGGTTAGCATCCATCCTCATCCATAAAACTAGACTATTGTCTAAATCAATAAATGTTGAAAGATTATTACTGTCATTTACAGAAACATTCACTGTAAGGGAATTTGTATTAATGATACTATTGTGTGATGGAGTTGGAGCAGTAAAGTTAATATTTGGATATTTGGTATCAATCCCAAAGGTAAAGTTAGTAGCCCATTTTGTGATTCCTGCACTATTATTGCATATTACATTCCATATGTAATAACCGTCCTTTAATGTTAAATTCACAATCACAGGAACATCTGAAGTCAAAGTTGAGTTAGAAGCATTAGCCTTCCAGGTTCCATCAAAATTCCCGTATAACACACATGTATCCAACTTGGATTCAGAGGCTGAATAATTAATAAATACATTGGAATAATTAAACCAGGAATTATTTAAAGGTATATATAAGCTAACAATTGGAGCCCTTGTATCAACGGTAAAGTTTCTTGTTTCTGATGTATTTGTATTGTTAGCATCATCCCAGCAAGTAATGTTCCAATAATAAGTGCCATTTCTAAATCCTGCTACAGTCTGATTTGTTGAAGTCCCATTCAGTGATGCAATATAAGACACATTTACCGTACTATTAATAGTAAGGTTACATGTTAGATTTGTATCAATATTGTCTGTTGCAGTCCAATTAAAGTTAACATATTGGTTTGCAGTAAAGTATCCTCTTATCGGCTCATTTAGTATTATACCGGGTTTCATGGAATCTATGCTTATCGTATAGTTTGTGCTGTTAAATGCGCTATTCCCAAATGTATCATAACATAAAACGTTCCATAAATAAGTTCCATTCTTCAAAGTTAAATTGATTGTATCTTGTGCTCCTGATGTAACTGTTACATTGGTTTGATTGGCCTTCCATGTGTTATCAAAGTTGCCGTATAATGTGCAGTTCTTTAAGTTAGCATCGGTTGCATTGTATTTGAATATAACTATCCCAATTGTTTGTAATGTGTTGTTCTCAGGATTGTTTAAGCGCACTACAGGAAGTGTTGTGTCCACAGCAAATAAAACATTCTGAGTATTATTTATATTCCCGGCTGAATCATTGCACCAGAATCTCGCTGTATAGCTTCCGTCTGGCACCGATGAATTGGTATAATTAAAGTAAGTATTAGTGTACTTTGTCATAGTTGAATTGCTAGCCCAGTCATTAAGGCTAAACTTGCATGTATCCCCATTCTCATTAAGGCTCACATTAAATTCAATGAGCTGAGTTGAATAATTCTTGGCAAGCGGTAATATAATATTGATTTTGGGAGGAGTTATATCAACAGTAAATGTAAAGTTATTGCTGGCAAAGCTGCAGTTGCTATTGTTATCACAAGCACGGCAATTCCAAAGGTATGTCCCTTCTGGAAGAGTGAGATTGAAAGCATAATTCCCATTTGTTCCAGATGAATTTGTTTTATTCGCCTTCCAGCCGGTCCAGTTGCCGAATAATGTTACATTAGATAAATTTATAGCATCTGAAGCAGCGCAGTTGAATATCACATCCTGAGATTTAAGTTTTGCATAGTCTATTGGTTGGCTTAAACCTACTGTAGGTGGAGCATCAAACCCAGGAACAATGTTATAACTTAGGAAGCTTCTGTAATCTGGTGCAAAGTCAAAACTATTATAGTTAGAACTTGTCTCAAATGTTGCATTAATATTATCTCCTAATAAAATATTAATATCCGTTAATAAGATGCCAATCTCAATTGTGTTTGAGTTATTAGCCAGTAAGCAATCAGATACATTCTGTTTGCCAGAAGAATTATAGAGGTAACACAAACTCCCATTGATTTCAACTCTATAATTATAGCTAATAGATAAGTTCGTAGTAACTGAAAAGGTGGTGTATTGTGGAGAAGTCCAATTTCCAGAAGATGCATTTTTACTTATGTATAGTCTGTAATATCTATTTGGGTTAGAATAATTAACCGAACCATTAAGGTGAATCATTGCAAATAGGTAGGTATCGTTATTTGAAAGACTAACTGATTTTATATCTAAGTTAGGACCTTCCGATAATGTTTCAATCATAGTGAAGTTGATATCATCATCATCAGAACCAGTACTTACATTAGCACAGGCATTATCATCACCCGTATTATCAATCATACACCTAATCCAATGTTGACCTGTTATTGGATCTGGGGTAAACACTGCACTCCTTATGTTATTTGGGCCAGCAAAAGAAGCTTGACCTGCATATAATTTTCTCCAACTTGAGTTAGCAGTACTAGACCCGGTTCCGTTATAATATTTAATATAAATTTCATCCGCATTACTAAGAGCATAAAACTGACAAGATACATTCAGTTGCCTTCCTGGAATAATAATGCTTTCATTTACAGAATTGTTTATTACATGACCATATGCAGAACCAGCTAATAAATTGGGTGTACATGAATCAAATGTGTTATCATCATCACCTCCTGGCTTACCAGTAGTTGCTTCCGCACAATCAAATCCCCATATTTGATTACAATATCTTAGATTAAGATCTAAATATGCACCTTTTGCCCAAGTATCCCCAAGCATATCGGTTACATTAATCAATCCAATCCAATCTGCAAAGCTCCCATTCACAACTATATTTAATCTATTTCCAAATAATAAATATGGAGCAATCCAAGATGCCTTCTTATCAATATTCCCATCAGTATCATTTGCCCAAATAGTTATATTATAAGTTCCAGATGGATAAATATTAACTGTATAGCTGTTATTGTAATATATGTCACCTCCGTTATTCGGCATTGTGAGATTTAGGAAATTAGAAGCGTTTGGATAGGTTAAAAGAGCCTTAACGGTATGCACCTGTACATTATCAGTAACATTTGCATTGATCTTTATCGTAGTGCCATTCAACACTATTATCGGAGTTACATTGACATATGTCACATTCGGAGGGATAGCAATAATAAAGGTATAATTTGTTTCACTAAATCCACAATTACCAGCCTGATCACAAGCATAACAATTCCATCTATATATTCCTTCATTAATTATTATTGTGAAATTGGATAAATTGTCAGCACCAGTTACAGTTTTTGTTTCATTTGCTTTCCAACCAGACCAATTACCATAGAGCGTTACATTCTTTAAACCATCTCCAGAATCAGACATGCTGCAGTTAAAGTATACAATATTATTAACCAGAAGTTCATTATTTGCTGGAGTTTTAAGACCAACTATCGGAGCAACTATGTCTGTAGCAGATTTTTCGGTGATACTAAGATTAGTTGGTGTTGTTGATGAATCATATGTTAAATTCATTGTGACTTTATTGGCAAAAAGTGTTACATTTAAACCTAGATAGTCTCCATTATGCATTTGATAATCTGAACTTTGTGTACATGAAAGTAGTTCACTACACCCAGGTAATACTCCATAACAGCGCCCTTTGCTTGAACCAGAGTATGAGCAAATGGGTTGTGAGGATGCGCAAGTTGGACTTGTACCGCAGTCCAAGACATCATATGAACTTATGTATGCATTGCCTCCTCCTGCAGAAGAAGAATGCCAATATACCCCAAATACAATTGACCCTGCTGTAATATTTGTATCTACTAAATATGGAGTAGTGCTGACAAATTCGATAGGCCCGCAAGTACTGCTATCGCATGTTTCCACTATTCTAGGTCCTGATGGTGGAATTGTTGTATTGAAGATTTTTGAAGAAGCATTATGTAAGTAGTATGTTTTATTTTCCATTGGATCAATAATATGATCTATCTCAATAGTGCCATTAATAACTCTTAAATCAAAGCTATCCTGATTTCCATTTAGATTTGTTAAAATTGCTTTATTATATTCATTAGAGACTAATGAACTGAATTCTGTAATCCTTTCTGTGCCTTCTATCTCATATACTTCAATATTAGGACTTCCACTTATAATCCTAGGATAAAGAGTAATATCTCTACCATTACTCAAAGGAACTTCAAATGTAACTCTAACATATTCATTATTACTTATAGGTTCGCTCCATACTCCGTCTCTTTCCTTAACTTGTAAGAAAATATCTGAAATAAATCTTCTGTCTTCATCCAAGTGCTCTGCTTTAGTGATTATTATTATCTCATAAGTCTGATTGCTCAAAGCAGGAACTGTCCATTCAATATAATCAACCAAGCCATTCTTATTCCTATCATAGTATATAAATGGAACCTCTACTCTTGAATCATTAACTACTTTGAATAGATGAACATTCTTAATTGCTGCCTCAGTTTCCAAATAGCTATAAGCCAAAACATCTTTATAATGCCTATCAGAAGCTATAGTTATTTTCTTCTTATTTTTGTTAATCTTTTCTTCAGTTGCTGTAGGCGCTTCAGTGTAGTACTCAATCATTACCTCCTCAATTGGCTCTTCAATGATTAAGCTTGAGTTTATTTCTTTTATTTCAGGACGTAAACCAGCTAATCCTGTCTTTCTGACCCTGCTAAATAGGTATACTAGCTTGTCTAATAAGCTTTCTCCATTGGAGTTAATAATGGCTCCACCTGTTATCAGATTATATGCATCTAAATCAGCTTTTTCTTTATTTACTTCAATAGAGACTTTTTCAATACTCTTTTTTTGGCCTTTCTCTACCTTATTGACAGATACATTCTTTGCATCTGAAGGAATCTCAATCTTAAGATTTATTGCTTTTTCGCCTAGTCTAACATCTCTAACCCATCTGACTGGCTCATTAATTACTGCTTTATCTTGTTGAAGCGTGTCAGCAATTATTGTGATATTTTGTGTTACATTAGTTACATTAATAATCTGAATGAGAGTATAAATAATTGAATCAATATTTACGGTTGCATTGTCAATTTCAAATACTAAAGTGTAATTATCAAAGTTTAAATTAGGTAAGATACAACTCTCCACGCAAACATCTTTAAAGGAATAATAAGCAGGTGCAAATACTGCTTTTAATGAACTTAATTTGGAATAACTGATATCTTCATGTGCAGTTGCAGGGTCTAAGCTATAATCTGCATAGATAACCTGCGCAGCCACCATATTATTGAAGCCAGCTCCGTATCTGCCATAATTTAGATTAAAGCTCTCATTCCAGTTATCAGCGCTTGGAACCAATCCAACAAAATTACAGCATAGCTCAGCCCCATAACATACAAATGTTGAAACTCCTTTTTCTTCATTATAAACTTCCCATTTTGTGCACACCTTGCTGTAGTTTACCTCCCAGTTAAACTCAGTATTTTGAACTGTAAAGTCAATTATTCCATCTATGGTTTCCACACCATTATTGTCCTTATCATATTCTGTTCCATCCATATATGATAAATTAATTGTCACAGTTTTTTCTTCTGGAGCCATAGTTGGAATGGTATTATTTTGCTCAGTCTCGTTTATTTCTTCAGTAATATTTATTTGTTTAGTGACATTTATCTCCTCACTAATATTCAACTCTAAAGTCTCATTAATTTCTGATTCTATCTCTTTTGCAGATGTTTCATTCTTAATAAGATCTACTACATCAAGTCCAGTTATAGGTAGATACTCGTCAGATACTTTAGAACTATCAAATACCAAATATCTAATTTTATCGTGTTGTAAATAAACCTTTGCTGTTCCAGTACCAGATATTGTTCCACTTAGTTTAATTGATGTTAGGTTTCCTTTATTTGCTAATTGCCAGTCATAAGTGCCATTTTTATTCATAATAATATTAACCTGCTCTGTAAAATTATTGCTTTCTACAGTTACTATTTCTGGGAACATGTATCCCTTTCCTATTGTCGGAGGTTTGATTAATAATATGCCCGGAATCAGCATTAGCAATATAAACAATAACATAGGCTTTAGTAAAATATTTTTTACAAAATAGCTGGTTATTAGTTTCCCTGCAAGAGACCCCTCAATTCCACTGTTAGTTAATGCTATTCTGATTGCTTCAATAGAATAACCTCTGCTAATATTATTTTTTATGTAGCTCTCTATTCTCTTCTTTGTTGCACTATTGATTTCAATCTCTTCTCGTTTTGCATTAATTCGTTTAGTTTCCATTCTTTTGATTATTTTGATTGTAATAATATCGAAGAAGCTTTTCTATCACTTCCTCATAGCTTTGCCTAGGGTGAATTTTGAGTTTGTTTAACCTATCAACAGTATTTTTAGAAAGTTTTATAGTGGTAATTTCTCCTGGCTTTTCAGAACTAAAACCTATTTTTTCTTCTCTGTACTTATCAAGAAGATTTACCACAATCTCTTCATAGCTTTGTCTTGGATGAATCTTAAGTGTAGTTAATTCCTCTACAGTCTTCTTAGAAACCTTGATAGTAGTTATAACTCTAGCTAATCTATTCATTGGTATACCTAAGTATATGTAGGTATACCTTATAAATCTTTCGATTAAAAGTAATTTATTATTTATTATACATATGTTTGTAATATAACATCTCTTTTCTACGATAATAAAAATAGCCGGTTGCAGAATATTTTTTGCCCAAAAGGAGCTGAATTCATAGGGAGATAGTATGTGGGAATATATGTAGAATTATGAGAAACATTGAATTAATAGAAATACAATAAAAAGAAGAGGTGTTAGATCTAATTAAAGATTATTGGGAAAATAAAGTGAAATATTTATACTGTGAGTGTGCATTTTGAGAGATGTTACAATATAACAAAATCGTACACATAGCCTGCATAACAGAAATATTTAAATAATAGTGATGGCAAAGTACATTTAAAAATATAAAAGGTGATACTATGAAATTAGGTGTAATTATAAGTTTGGCTGTGGCATTATGTGCAGTCCTTGTATTTTCTGGTTGCAAGACTGGACAGGGAAGTTATTCTCCGACCCCAACGCCAATGGCATCGCCTCCTATTTGTGGTGATGGAAAGGTCACTGGAAGTGAGAAGTGTGATACTCCAGGCGGTTATTGTGACCAAGTACAGTGCAAAAACGTGGATTGTGTTTCATATGATAAAAATATGTATCAGGGTGGAAGGCTAAAGTGCGGTTCTGACTGCAAAAGCTATAACACAGGCGAATGTGTTCCAAAAGCAGCTTAAACCGGTTAGATTTTAATTTTTCATTCACTTCAAAAAGCTGAGAAACATGCATGTGAGTGTTATTTAGTATTATATTTTGTATTGAAATTGATGCAAAAAACTATAAAAGGTGATACAATGAAGTCGTATGTAATTATAAGTTTGGCTGTGGCATTATGTGCAGTCCTTGTATTTTCTGGTTGCAAGACTGGACAGGGAAGTTATTCTCCGACCCCAACGCCAATGGCATCGCCTCCTATTTGTGGTGATGGAAAGGTCACTGGAAGTGAGAAGTGTGATACTCCAGGCGGTTATTGTGACCAAGTACAGTGCAAAAACGTGGATTGTGTTTCATATGATAAAAATATGTATCAGGGTGGAAGGCTAAAGTGCGGTTCTGACTGCAAAAGCTATAACACAGGCGAATGTGTTCCAAAAGCAGCTTAAACCGGTTAGATTTTAATTTTTCATTCACTTCAAAAAGCTGAGAAACATGCATGTGAGTGTTATTTAGTATTATATTTTGTATTGAAATTGATGCAAAAAACTATAAAAGGTGATACAATGAAGTCGTATGTAATTATAAGTTTGGCTGTGGCATTATGTGCAGTCCTTGTATTTTCTGGTTGCAAGACTGGACAGGGAAGTTATTCTCCGACCCCAACGCCAATGGCATCGCCTCCTATTTGCCAGGATGGAAAGGTTACTGGAAGTGAGAAGTGTGATACTCCAGGAGCTTATTGTGATGAGGCACAACCACCATGCAAAAACGTGGATTGCGTTTCATATGATAAAAATAAATATGCAGGTGGAAGACTAAAGTGCGGTTCTGATTGCAAAAGTTATGATACAAGTGGATGTGTCCCAGTTCCCCCTAAACCTAAGCCTTAAGTGTTCTATATACTTAAAATGGCTAAGAAACATGATAGGTATCATTTAAATATCAATATTTTTTATTAAAATATGACTTTAATGGATGGCAATGTCTATATTTAAAACCTAAAATATAAATAATTAAAGTTCACTCTAAAAAAGGGTGGTTTATGTTCAAGTTATGTCAAAATAGATGCAAAAAACGATAGAAGGTGATATAATGAAGTCGTACGTCATCATAGGTTTGGCTGTGGCATTATGTACAGTCCTTGTGTTTTCTGGCTGCAAGACTGGACAGGGAACCTATCCACTCTCCAGTTCGAATATATGTGGGGATGGAAAAGTAACGGGTTCTGAAATGTGTGATACACCAGGCGTTTATTGTGATGCAAATCCGCAACCACCATGTAAACATTTAGATTGTGCTTCATACAGTAATAAGTACTCGGGTGGAAGGTTATTATGTAACAGCAAATGTATGTATGACATAAGCAGTTGCATCAGGAAAAGATAAACCTATGCATGAGCTTAGATTAGTAAAGTATTAATTGGTATATTAACTGCAAACAAATAATATCATTTCCCAAGTCTAATGGTCTATTTTTTTCAGAGGTTGACAATATTCTCAACACTTAATCCTAAAAAGCATACTATCTCCTTTCCTCAGCACAACCTTAAAATTATTCTTAAAAAAAGTCTCATTGACTTTAAACAATCTTTCATTCCTTTCCCAATCAGAAATAAATACATAATCAATTTTATTTTTCTTAAACAAATCGCATGCTTCTGTCTTGTTACTTGATTCAAACATTGCCTTGGTTTCTTTGTCTTTTGCTTCCAGATTTAGACCATGCGTCCATATCCAGCCCCTGTAACCCTCAAACACCTTACGGCCACTATATAGAAAAACAGGATGATTATGCTGTGTTGCTGTTAAGATTATTGAATGCTGAGGCACTATACTTCCAATAGCCTCTCCCAAAACCTTGTCTGAATAGCTTGAAAACTCCCACTGATTTTCATAGTAGTAATAATTTCCAAGTATAGGGGGTAATAATATAACTACAATAACTAATACCACAAAAGATCTGCTGATTATTAGCTCAATCTTATTTTTCTTTTTTAATTCCCAAAACCATTTAATACCATAAGTTCCAAAAATAGTTAAAATAAAATAACAGCCAATAAGCCATTTGTGGTTATCAAAATCCCATGGTTGAAACAAAATTGTGTTACCTACAATAAAAAAGACAATGAGCGGAAGTATGAGGTGTCTATATTTATTTTTGAATCCGATAACTGCAAAAACTATAATTAATCCAAAATTTTGAATCCAAAACCATAAAAAAACCAAGGGCTCCTTGAATGAAACAAATAACCCATCTATTAATTGAAAAAATCCCTTTTTTAAAGTCTGGTTCACAGTATATAGCATTTGTTGGATTGAGAGCACACCTGCGCTGGTTATTACATAAAACAAAGTTTTTACTGGTTTCTGAATCCACACAGTTGCAAGCAGTAACATTAATGTCAAGAAACTATAACTGTGAAAAAAGAATAATCCTCCAATTAATAAGATTACAATAAAATATTCTTTAAGCTTCATCCATTTTCTTAAATTGAATATCTCATCAAATAATAGTATAAGCACTATTGACAGATAAACCCAGCCAACCAGTCCTGTACTTTGGCTGTAACTGTAGATAGAGACATTTAAAGGCAGTATATTCTTTTCATGCACAATAAAATAATCGTTATTTTGCAATGAAATTAATAAAGGCTCCTTGCTCTGAAATAAATAAATCCAACCAAGGCCAGCTCCAAAAAAAAGGAGAATAGCAAACATAACTGCATATGGTTTTTTCTCAAATAACCTTATTCCCAAAAGATAACTCAATACAAGAACTGCAAATGTCAGCACAAAATGAAACAGATTATAGGCATAATACACGTCTAATCCAAGATTGACTAATATTGCATTTGCATAGAAATTCAAAAAAGGATATCCAAGCTTCATGCCAGAATAAAAAGTATAATAAGGTGGAATGTTATTGCCAAATGCAAAATTGTTTATTAAACTAATATGCAATGCCCAATCTCCATAGTTTGGGGGAGTATTATATATCTTGTCTCCCTTGAAAGTAAAAAAAACAGTAAATAGGAGACTGCAGGTTATCAAAAAAAACAATAATAAGGCAGCAAAATGTTTATTTATTCCTTTATATACTCTATAGTTTCTAGCAAATAATTTCCTATTAAAAAAGATAAAAATTAATCCCAAAAAAGCGCTTACTATATGACCTAAAATGATTTGCTTCAATATTAACGCAATAATAAAGCTAATCCATGTATGAAAAAAGATGCCAACAAAAAAGCTGATAAGTATAAGTTCACAGTTTTTTAATCTTTTAGATAATTTTTTTGAAAAACATTTAATGATTGAGTACCCAAAAAAATAGTAAAATGCAAATAATAGAAGTGAAAAAATAAATCCTAATGTGTTCTGAAAAAGCATAGTAATTTATTCACCAATCTTCCTGTATAATACAAACATATAATAATTTTGCCGAAGTTCATATTTTTTTTTAGTAAATGATTCAATGGAATCCGGCACTTGAGATTCTTCACTTATGAATATATCGCGGTTAGTATGATTAGCCAAATCTAATTTTTCGATTTCCGTATCATAATCCAGATAATAATCCTTTAAATAGACTGGCAGCGGCCAATAGCCCTTTGCCGTAATTAGGATGGATATATTCCTGCCCAATACGTATTGATGAATATCAGAGACTAGCTGCTCCACCTCTACGGATGTTTCAACATAACCAATTTTATTTTTTTCCAAATCATTAAAATAAATGAAATTTTGTTGAATACTAAAAAATAAATTGGCTAAGACTAATAATATCCCGGCTATAATGACAAGGTATTTCCATTTTGTAATCTGCGTTAGATGATCCATAGTATCTCCAGCTAGAAGTATTAAAGGTGTGATTACTAAAGGGAGTATCCAATTAGTCTTATAACTGATCATACTAAAGATAAATAAGAAAGAGATTGACCAAAAAATGAGAAAATAAGAAAAAATTTTTCGCTTAAAGAATAATAGTCCTATTAAACTGATAAGCAATAAACCAGCTTCAAACGGGATTATCAATGTAAAATAATAAGGAAATGATTTATTGTGGCCGGTTGATACTGTCTTGGTTGTGATATCAGAACCTAATTTCAGCAGGCCTTCTATATTGGATAACTGAATAAAAAAATTTGTGTGAATCCAAATGAATACAGCCACACATACAATTAGACCTAAGAAAAAATGCCTCCACTTTATTTTCTTGAGGTAAGATAGGCTCTTCTTGTCAAACAGATATCTCAGGTATGCAAACGCAGCAGCTACAAATAAAAAGATAAAAATGGTTTCATTAATATTAAAAAGTATAGCCAAAATAATGAACATCCAGTATATGTATGTTGTCTTGTACTCTCTGAAATACTTTGAAGCTACAATTATGGATAATAGTAGGAAGAATATAAGAAAGGGGTAACTTGTATATTGTCTTGAATAATAAACATGGCTGGTGGAAACAGCTAAAAAAGCAGCGCTGAAAAGAACCCCAATTCTCCCAAGGTAATCCTGAAAATAATACAGTAAAAGCACGCTCAAACTTCCAAAGACAGCCGCTGCCAGCCTTATTGAGAATATAGAAAGCCCAAAAATCCTTGCAAAAACATAGGTGATATAATGATAACCTAATCCATGATACTCACTGCCCATATAGTTTAACGCATAATTGTCTAGCAATGGTTTGACATAATAATACTCCAGTATAGCCTCATCATGATGTATCGGCTTTGCGCCAAGCTGATATATTCTCAGAAAAAACGAAATAACTACTATTAAAACAAAAATAATCATGAATTTTTTTTTGGAAATCATATTTATCTTTTCTAGTGTTTTGTTATTTATATTTAAGCTTTTATATTCCCTAATATAGTTAAATCCGTTACTATTATATAATATATTACACAAAATGGTTTTTACTAAGGATTAAAACAAGAAAACATCTACAATAGCTTCTCATTGATTGCTTTAAGGTTGTACAGAATGATTTGCTGAAGGATCTGGCCTAGTTTTTTGTCATCACGTTTCTTTGAACCTTTTGTGGCAAAAACATATCTTTCAAGCAAGCCCAATGGAATATCGAAGATTGGGATGCTGCTCATCTGCAGGAAATGAAACGTTATTAATCTTGTTGTTCTGCTGTTTCCATCAAAAAACGGGTGAATATGCTGGAATTCATTATGTAAATAAGAGGCAAACTCCAGGATATCCTTTAATGAATGTCCTCCCCTAATAAGATAGCCATTGTATCTCTTGATTAGCTTGTCCAATAATGGGTTTATTTCCTTATAGTCAGCAACATCATAATCTGGATTTCCTCTTAGAATTACATGGCCATCCCTAATCTTTCCAGCCAATTCTGGCTTATGCTGCAAGGCGATGAAATGATAATTTAACATGCTCTCTTTTGATAAAGGAAGCTCATCCCTCACATTCTGAAGCATCTGCCAAAATGCTTTCTGGTAATTCTGGACTTCCTGGACCAACTCAACACTCAGGTTTTCTGGCACAATCTTTTCTTTAAGCAACTTTATTATCTGCCTAAGCGTAAGAGGATTTCCCTCAATACTTAGGCTGTGATGAATGAACCTTATCTGGAATGCTTCAAGAATCTCCAGGTACCTGCGGTTATTGCCTGCACTTAACTTTTTGAATCTGGCAAACTCCTTCTTTATCTCATTAAAATATTCATCCTGCCTGATTTTGGCAACTATTGGCCTCTGCTTGAAGTATAGTATAAGGTCGCCCAAGAATGAAGTGTAAGGCACAAAAGCCTTGAATGGTTTTCTTGAGATTGGAATTAAAAATCCATTCTTTTGCAGGGTGGAGGAGATTTTAGAGAAAGTCCTTGCATGAATTCCAATATCTTTTACACCGAAGGTTTTTTTAAGGAACACTCTGCTTAGATATTTTGCCACAGTTTCATCAAACAACTCGTTGTAGTTTACATCATTCTTGATGCAGTATTTCAGCATCTCAAAAAGATGCTGGTTATGCTGGTTCATGATCCTTTCATACCCATATTCATTCCTGGCTATAAGTTTCATCCCTATTAGAGTTTCTAGAATTTTCCTGATTTTGTCGTATTCTGATTTTTTTTGCTGGAGACCTTTTACAATGTCAATAATCTTTCGTGGGCCTCCATTCTCATACAACTCCATAAATATGTCATATTTGGTGACCATCTTGTTGCATGTAAGCGCAATTAGTTAATAAATCTTTCTATTTGGCATATAAATTCCTATATATACGGAGAAATAATGCTAATTGTAATAAAGGATATAGTGTAGAGATAGTATAATGCATCAAAACCAATAAATTAAGGAAAATGAGTGCCAAATATCACTTTTTTTATCACACAATTTACTGTTGTATCGTATGGCACCCGCTTGATAAAAGATTGAATGGTTTCCTATATTCAAAAGACCTTTAATTATTAGCTGGCAAGAAATTAAGAAGACATACCTAAAAAACAGCCGCTATATGTATCATGCATAAAACATGTTATTATGTGATATTTAGCAGTAAAATGTATCTGCCATGAATGTGTGCAAATTTTCATAAAAACAAAAAAATTATAAAAGGATAATATTGAATGCTTGAAATCGTAGTAAACAATATGAACATATCTATCGTAATTCCTGTTTTTAACGAAGAAGATACTATATCTAATACCTTAAAAACTATTAAAGAGTATCTCACAAAAAGAAGATTTAAGTATGAATTGATAGTTGTGGACGATGGTTCTAAAGATAAAACTGCAAGTCTTCTAAAAAAGCATCCTAATATAAAAATTCTACTCAACAAGAAAAATATGGGAAAAGGCTATTCTGTTAAAAGAGGTGTTATGTCTGCAAAATTAGATTGGATATTATTTAGTGATGTTGATCTTTCAACTCCTATAGAAGAGCTTGATAAGTTTATTGCACTAAAGGATGAATGTGATGTTCTAATTGGTTCTAGGAATCTACCAGAATCTATAATTGAAATCAAACAACCTCCTCTGAGAAGTGCCATGGGAAAAATGTTTTCTATCTTGGTAAGATTATTGTTCCTCAAAGGAATAAATGACTCCCAGTGCGGGTTTAAACTTTTTAGGAAAGCTGCAGCAAAAAATATTTTTAAAAGATTAACAATAGAAGGGTTTAGCTTTGATATCGAAGCTTTATTGATTGCGAGGAAACTGGGATACAGCATAAAAGAGATCCCAGTAAGATGGAAAAACAGAAAGGAAAGCAAGGTAAGGCTATTTTCTGATCCTATAAGAATGTTTATAGACATAATATCTTTGAAGTTTAGAAAATTAAGATAAAGGTACACCATAAACCAAACTCAAAAAAATATGATAAATAATGCCATAAGTTTGTATTTGATCCAAATAATCTGTATAATCCTTTTAATAAAATCCTAAATTCTCTTATATCTATTAATAAGCTCAGCCACCTTATTGTGGGCAATGACCAGTTTCTCATAAAAGTCTCTCTTGGTGAACACTGGAAGTTCAGATTCCTGAACAAGTTTGTAAAGATGGGTCAGGTGTATATATTCCTCTCTGGCAGGAAGTACTTTCTTATGCCTTACTAATTTCATTATCTTATTGAAAGAGTAGTCATACTCCATCTCCAGTTCAGATTTTTTAATTTCTGTGCCATAGCCATGTCTTATTGGAAGGTTAGTCTCACCCTGCTTGCTTCTTCTATGGCTATAATAAATGAGCATTGCTATTAATAACGCCAGCAAAATGATTATCTCAATTGCAAAAAGAGACCAATTCTCCTTTTTCATAGTTGGAGCTGGCTCTTCTTGGCCCTTTCCTTCAGAAGCGATCTTGTCCCTGCAGCCCTGGATAGCCGCATCAATCAATGCCAAGGCTTTTTCATAGTCAGACTCGTTATAATAATATTTGGCCTGCAATAGCATGCTATCATACTCCAGACACTCTGAATGCTCTTCAAAAAGATCCTCTGCAAATGTCATTTGCTGCTCAACTTCCAGCCTCCTCTGGTAATCCACCTCCATAACATCCAGGAATAATGTAATCGAAGTGGTGTAATCATAATTACCAACATTAGCAAAAACAGTTACAAAATAGCTGTTTACCCCAATATGAGATTTTGGATTTGCTAATGATTTTATAGTTAGTATCGTATTATCTCCTTCGCCAACACCAAACCTATCGAAAATATCTTTGGATAAGCTTAAACTTATATTAGGGGCATTTGTTTTTGTTAATAATATAGTGTTTAAAAGTTCAGCATCTCCCTTATTCTCAAGACTGATCCTAAGGTTAGTCTCGTCGCCAGCATATAATGAACTGCTTGTTGGCGCATCCATTATTAACAGGATTTTTCTTGTGGTATTCTGCCTGGGTACAACATTACCGCCCCCGCCACCTCCGCCACCTCCTGCGCTTGGAGGTGTGATCTTCTCCACTTTGACTGTAAAGGAAATATTCTCGGAAGTGGTCATAGTATTACCTAAATTATCTGCGCATCTTGCATAGAACTCGTAATACCCATCCGCTAGATTCAATATATTATAGTGATCCAAATTATAATCTAAGAAATTATATGCCATATCAGAATAATTTGTTGTAATATTCTTTTCAGTGCTAGGCACATATCTACATGAGGCATTTTCATCTGTGGTTACATTTAGGTTTACAATTGACACAGTAACAGTTCCATTTGGATGTGAGCTTGTTATTTTTGGAGGAGTCTTATCACTAATATAGAATAATGAAGAAGCTGTACCATTAAATATTGAATAAGAGCAGTTCACTGTAATATTGTGCTCTGAATTAGAATATATATCCAAGGTGGTATAATAACTATCGATATTAGTTATACTCGTATAATATCCGCTATCTAACCTATAACTGCAGTTAGCTACCTTACTTACACTAAAGTTAAATGGGATATTATAGCTATAATCCAATGTTGCCCCATTTTGAGGGCTTACTATTATTATATCTAAAGCATTGAGTATTTGAAGTGTAACTGTTTGAGAGACATTAAACTCTCCATCGCCACAGGATATTTTTACAGATAAATTCCCCAAGTTTGCAGACAAAGGTGTCCAGCTTATTAAGCCAGTTTCGTTTGATATATTAAATTGTGAAACATTATCATAATAGGTTATCAAATCAGCGTCTAAATCAAGACAACTTACTTGCTTCAGATAATTTATACCGACATAAAGAGTATCATTTCCTGGAGAAAGAACAAACTGAGGAGCTTTATTTCTAACTATCAAAGCAGATGAGTTCAATGCTACTCCGTAGGCTTCCTGGTCATATGGAGTGACCTGGCAGATGTATTCTTTATTCTTTGTTGTCAAAGCAGCCAATAGAATATTTGATGTCTGTCCAGCAATTATAGTATCATCCTCATACCATGAATATAAGGGTGTTACTAAATCCTCATCAGAATCGATAAATGACTGATAATAGCAGCTTAAGTTTTCATCTGTGTAATTTGTTCCGTATGTTGAGGTTAAAAGTGGAGCTGACTGAGCCGGTTCTTTGTTTCTTATCCTAATTGTTGCATTCCTTGAACTCGAATTTTCTGCTCCATCATAAGCCCAAACCACGCATGTATAATTCCATTGTTTCGTTGTTATTGCACTTGATAATGTATAGCTTGTTTGTCCAGCTAATATTCCGCTGTCATTATACCATTGGTAGAATG
>Ga0315282_10001409_pt1 | contig 45224 bp, 45 predicted proteins | sample YL17G07_20_MG_FD_203693 | JGI IMG/M metagenome (GOLD analysis project Ga0315282, IMG submission 203693) | Sediment microbial communities from Yellowstone Lake, YNP, Wyoming, USA - YL17G07_20 | ecosystem: Environmental > Aquatic > Freshwater > Lake > Sediment | place: USA: Wyoming | collected... | reverse complement strand
CAAAAACCATAGTGCGGCCTAGACCGCGAATAGATGTCTGCAACAATGCCCCGAAAAGTATAAGGAGAAATGGGTAAAAAGAAACAAGGAGGCGGAACCTGCGGAGAATTCGCATAGATGTTAAACATCAAAACACTTTGAAAATTATTTATGCTCAAAAAGATGAATAAAATTGGAGATGAGGAAAAATATGAAAAAAATCGTGATTCCGGTAGTGCTGTTGTTCGGATTACTTCTGGTTTCAACGATCGGGGTTAGCATAGCAGCGGCACAAAACCCCGATTGGACAGTGAAACAGGACGCCGTGGTCATAACGCCGCCAGAGGAGCCGCCCGCCCATACAGCGGGAGGAAACGGAGTGGTACGCGCAGAAATTAATGTTCCATTGATCGCTATTCTAAAGTCCCCAGCCATTCAAGCTTTAGGAGTTCCGCCGGAATAATCAGGCAAGCTTTGGGCGCGAGCAGAAAAAGAGCAGCGTAATTTGAGAGTCCCACTTGCGAGGGAGAAGCATCGATTATTTGAAAATCTAGTGTTAAACGCTCAAACTCATGCATATTATAAATATGTCGATGGCTAGATACTGTTTTACTGAAGACCATGTTTAAGCATAAAATTTTGGAGGATGAACGAGGCGTCTCGGTAATATTGGGCGCAGCGCTCATGATTGGCATTCTCATCGCTTTTGTTTCAGCTTTTCTGGTTATTTGGATCCCTGGGCAGGTGGGTCAAAGGGAGCACACTCAAATGAAGGGGGTTGAGGATAGCTTCCGGCAGCTCAGGAACACTATCGCGAACATTCAGGCCGGCGAATTCAGGAGCGTGGATGTTAATATGAGCGCCAACTACTCTATTCCCCTTGTTCCAAATTCAAAACAGGTGGGCACGCTCGCCGTTACCCCCGCACCAGTCACGACGGTTAGAATTTATCCAACTGATGACGCGTATATCGACAACAGGTCCCCGGACAATAAATTTGGGTCAACAGATAATCAAAATCTTCGAGTAGAAAACACACGGGACAATACCAAGATAGCATTCCTGAAGTTTTCGCTTGATAATGAGAACATCCCCATCCCCAGAGGTGCGGCGATTGTAACAGCTAATCTCTGGCTTTACTGCAACGACAATAAATCCATGCCTAACGTACAATGTCGCATCGTCGACAATGACAACTGGAAAGAAAATACAATAATATGGAAAATCGCTCCTCGAGACAACATCAAAGACATTCTTGATAACCGTAGTGTCGGAGGGATCGGCTGGTTTAGTTGGAGTATGAAAGATTTTGTAACAGTGAAAGTCACTGGCGATAATAGATTGCTCACCTTGGCTTTGACTGTGAGGAGAGATAACGATAACAACCAGAATTACGCCAACTTCTGCTCTAAAGAAAACAAAGACAATAACCTACCGTACATCGAGATTAAGTATACATTTGGACCGCCCATCTGGAACCAGACCAATTGGGAGAACGGAAAGACCTATCCGATACTCGAAAATGGTAATTGGCCAGATATTTACAGTAGATACTACACTGGCGAAAATGAAAACGTAAAAACGCAGGGTGAGGTAAGCCTGGATAACGAGTTCATCGCGGAAAACGTGTGGATTCAAACCACTAAAGAGGATTTTGAATCGTCAAAAAATTTAGATAACCTTGATACCTCGTCCAGCCCTGATGATGTTAAACTCGATAACGTTACCGTCCCCTTAGGAAACACCAACAACACCGGAGGATATTACCAATACGCGAATAAAACTTACCTTCAAAGGGTTGACCCATCTGGCCTATATGCCGTACCTGAGAACGGGGTGATAATTCAGTGGAGCTGGAATCCAGGTAGTATCATCAACAATGCTGGCAACAATGTTGGTTCAACCAGCGGTGCGAAATTTAAGATTTTAAGGCTTATATCTGGGACAGTTTGGATGATGGTCGGGCAATCGGGGCCAGTGACCCTAAATTCCGGAGTAATAAACACGTTTTCTGCTAACATCCCGGTAAGAAAAGGCGATCGGATTGGCGGATATACAGGAAGCAATAGACCCGAATGGTCAACTGCGCTCGGCTATTACGCCAGCAGAACGGATGGTGACATTCAAGGTACATCCTCCTATACTGAACACTTGGACCCGCGCAGGCTCCCGATAAGTGCTATCCTTTTATATTATAGACGAAATGGCACCCTTGAGTCCAGCGTCCACGACACTAAAGGTTTGACTAGTTGGGGGGAAATATCATGGGGGGCGATCATTCATCCCAGCACGAGCATCACCCTCCAAGTTCGGGTAGGAATCGATAACAACCCGTATTTAGATAATGGTTCATCCGATGAGGAAAATTGGACAGATTGGTCCGCCCCTTACACTAATGCATTAGGAGAGTTGCTGAACCTACCCAAAGCACGTTACATACAGTATAGGGTCAACTTCTCGACGAACGACACCGCCCATACCCCGATCCTACAGTGGGTGAAAATCGAGTATACTACCTCTGCGGTATACAAGCCCTCGGGCTACATCGAATCCTCGGTCTATGACGCCGGCATCAAGGTCGACTGGCGGACGATAACTTGGGAGGCCGAAACACCGAGCCTCAAGGAGGAAGGCAAACCTGTCGAGACCGAACCCAATCCGCTGGTGGATCGTAGCCCACCCGTAGGGGAGAACCTAAGCCCACTTAGATATGCTCAAGCTTACGACAACATATACGAAAACATTGCCGAGGAGCTACGGAGGCCCTGGTGGAACAGGAGTTGGTCATGTCGCCGCTTGGTGACGGTCAACAACAGGGACAATGCGCACGAAAATTACCAGGTCGAAATAGAGGTAGACTATGATGACAATATGTCCCCGAACTTCGACGACCTCCGCTTCGTCGACAACGATAACATGACCGAGCTGAGCTACTGGATCGAAAACTACAATTTGGGGGAGAACGCGATCGTCTGGGTAAAAGTGCCCAATATTCCTGCGAACGACAACAAGACGATCTGGATGTATTATGGAAACCCCGGCGTGCGCCCCGCCTCTGATTTCTCCAAAACTTTCCCGAACGCCCTCATCATCGATGACACAGTCAGGACCTTGGGAGGGAATTTGAGATACGACTGGGTGGAAATCAAGAACGGTGGCTACCTAATTGTACAAAGCGGGGAAAATTTGGAGCTTTCCGCTAGGAAGATAATCGTCCGTGAAAATTCTTATATCTACGGAATCGGGAGCGGGTACCCCGGCGGCCCAACAAACAGGTGGCGTGGAAATCAGGAAAACGGGTATAGCTACAATGGCAGGCCTGGAACGGGCGGTGGTACTGGAGGATACGCGCTTGGCAGCTCCGACGGCCCGGGTGGCGGTGGAGGGGCGTACGCAGGAGTCGGAGGAAACGGAGGGGGAGCGCGAGGTACATCTGACTATCCAGGTGTTGGGGGCTCGACTTTCGGGAGCGCGAGCGATAACAGCATTTGTATGGGATCAGGCGGGGGGTCCGGAGGATTGAGCGTAAACTCGGCACAAAACAATGCCTGGAATGTTGGCGGAGCTGGCGGAGCTGGTGGTGGAGCCATTATACTCAACGCTGGTATTATCGAGATATTTGGAACTGTTTCTGCAGACGGAGGGGAAGGTGCAAGTGGCATGTGCGGGGAGTCAACGTCGCCTCCCAGAGGTAATGGAGGAGGCGGCGGAGGATCGGGAGGGACCATTTTGATCCAGAGCAATGAGATCGTCATAACTGGCACAGTTAGCGCTAGTGGAGGAAAAGGTGGTGCTAGATCAGTATGGGACCCTAACCCTTCCTGGAATTGGACGTACGGGGGCGCAGGCGGAGGCGGAGGTGGAGGAAGGATCAAGGTTTTCTACGATAATAGTTTGGATAACGCCAGCGCAAAAGAAAACGTGGCCGGAGGTGCAAGCGGCGGAGCAAGCTACGATACACCCGCCGCCACATCTGGGGCCCCCGGGACGATTTACACCGGAACCATTTCCTACTTGGAGCTGACCACGAGCGTGGGGTCAGAGAAGCTTGAGTCGGAGGCGGTAGAGTTGGGATACAGCCTAAACTGGGAGCACCGCATAACTGGCGTTGAGCTGGGCTACGAGAACTACACGCTCCAAATCGGAGGATACTCAGACAACGATTACGAAAACATCGGGGTTTATATCTGGATGTCGAATACGAACAGTTGGTCTCTCATAGATTACCTTCCGAAGGCTCCCGGGAATCAGATCACATTCTCCATCCAGCCGAAAGACCTCGGCGATTACTTAGTTGGCGATAATCTATCAATCCGCTACTTCGATAGCGGAGGCGACAACAGGCCCACGGTCATCCACATCGATTACTGCATCCTAGAATTCACGGGTTATTTCACCACGAGTGTCACGGTTGAAACGAGGACGGGAAACACCGCGAACCCGTACGATAATAGCTGGGACAACTGGACGCCGGCCGAGAACAATGACCTAGTGCGATCGCGAAATGACACTCGTTACTTACAATATCGCGTGAAGTTATATACGGAGAATCCAAAAATCACCCCCGTTTTCAAGGAGATAACCATAACTTACCGTCTTTTTTCAGAATACGGCACAGTTGGATTTAGGTCAGGGAACGTGTTCTACCCGGATCAGGCTTACATGTACGAGGGCAGCACTGTGTTCTTGACCCAAAGTAACGTTGACCTGACTGTTTTAGATCCGATGATAATAAGGTGGGAAAACGCCGATAACAACCGCATAAACGTTTACGCCAACTTCTGGATAATTGAAAATAGTGCTGCAACGCTCACATCGACAGGCACAAGGACGATCAGAGTGTATTGCTTGAACAACACCCAAACTGTTATTCCTGTAGGAGGGCCCAACCGCGAAAACGTTGTCATAAGGGCGTTGTCACCCTACACAGATGTTTGGAGTGCCTATCTATCGAGTCAGAATCAGATGTTGAATGCTATGGGTATTCACGCCTCCTTCAATCCGAACACACTAACCCTGAACATCGCGGGCAAGATTGATAATGCTGGAATAAAGGACATTTACTACTACGAAAACGTGAAGGAACTTCAGATTGACTTAATTTAAAGAGGGGTGAAACTTGAGCAGAAAGCTCCACGCGGATGAGCGAGGCATTTCCCCTGTTCTGGGAGCAACGCTATTGTTGGCCACGATCATCACCGTCGTCTCGATCTTTCTCGCCATTTGGATCCCCTCGGAGCTGAGCAGAAGGGAGCGCGACTACATTTTAGGTACTGAGGATACCTTCCGAGATCTCAAAGGGACGATTGAGGGCCTCAGTTTGGGAGATAATGGGATTGTAGGCCTGTCGATGAGCCCGGGCTCCCTGCCCCTAATACCAAACCCGAAGGTTGCCGGGACGCTGTCCGTTATACCTGCTGACTTCGAAGTCAGGGCCGACAGTGGAGAGCTCATAAGAAATCCTGGAGAAAACGAAAATTATTACCGCAGTTTATCATTTTACATTCAGCCGGGAGAGCTGCAGGCTTATGATTGGTACATCGTCGCGATAACACCAGATAACAAAAGTCAAAGTCTATCATCAATCTTTTTCTCGGTAAACCGTCCCGTTACGGACAACAGTAATGACTACCATTATAATCCAAATCCACCGAGTGCTGGCCCTGAAGTTACTTTTCCAGACATACAGGGCGGAATGGAGGCAGACAACCACTTGATCAATCCGTTGCAAGAGGGTCAGATAAACGTGATCAATGTTAAATTAGAGGGTGGAGGGGCAGGCAAATGGGCTGAAATATATGTTGTGATCTTTCCGCCGGATACACCGATTGGGGAAGTGAATTTCGATAATAAATCCGAAATTGGGGACTTAAAGTTCGACTGGGGTGATTGGAGCTTGATATACGAATCCGGGATGATAATTTTCGTTCAGGAAAACACGGTACTGATGGAATCCCCCCCGAGCTTGTTGACGGTGAGGGAGGTGGACAATGATAATTTTGAGATATACTTTAATTTATTCAGAGTTAGCGGGGTTGAGGACTCGACAAGCAGCACTGGCACATCAGATATCAAAGTATCTGTACCAGATTATCAACCACCGTCACAACTACCAATTACCGAAAATAATGTTACTGTTAAAATAAATTCGAACTACAAAAACATTTGGATGCAGTACCTTGCGAACGAAGTGAACGAGCTCAAAGGGATGGGCATCAGAGCTACCTTGGATAATGTTAACGGAATCCTGAGCATCATGGGGGACAATAAAAGTATTCAGTATTTCCGAAATGTGACTAACATCGTGATCAATTTGAAATAATTATGAGGTTTGGACTATGTTTAAAAAACTCCGTTTTGAAGATGCAGGCATCACTCCGGTATTGGGAGCAATGTTCATCTTAGGCATCAGTATAAGTGTAATCGCAGTCTTCCTTGCGACTTGGGTCCCCAGCGAGGTGAATACCAAGAATCGCGAGTACATGCAGAGTGCCAGGGAAAGCTTCCGAGAGCTCAGCGCAACGATCGAGGAACTGTCGGTCGGAGAATCTAGAACAATATCTCTAAAGATGGGCCCGGAGACCATACCCTTTGTCGTCAATCCAAGGGCTGGCGGGACTCTGTCGGTTACCTCGACACCTTCTGAGAATTATTTAAAAGGTCAGTGGGTAAATGACGAAAATTATTGGGATAACTACCCCGGAAATATAAAGTTCGATATGGAAAATCAGAGCTTGGTTTACGAGATGGGGCTGATAGCTCTCGTTCAGGGCAAAGTGGTACTCACGGAGTCCGACCCGCAGATGGTGACCGTGTTTCCGGCGGCCGGCAACTTGATCGGGGTATACGTTGATATCATAAAGATTCGGGGTATTGAGCGTTCTATAAGCGGCGGTGGCACGTCTACGATTACCGTATCCATATTGCGGAGGTTTGAGAATAGCTACAATTGGGAAAACGCGATGATTAAGATCAATGAAAACTCAAATTGCAGGGATGCGTGGAGAGAGTATCTGCAGGAATTATCCGATGAACTCCCACAGGGATACCATCCAGATAATTCCAAGATAGATAACCTTCAGCTCACGATTTTAGGCAAGGACAACACAACACACGGCCTGGACATCGTTTACTACCAAAAGGTGACCGAAGTCTGGGTAAGCATCAGCTAAGTCGCACCTTTAATCATACAATCAAATTTTAAAAGAATTTTTCCAAGAAAAGAAAAGTAACCGAGATCAAGACCCCTTCAACCCCTCGATCAACTCGGGCTTGGCGACCTGCAAACCGACTGATGGAGTAATGCTCACGTTGAACCTCATGACCCCTCCGCCCCTGTGGGAAGATGACAGGCGCCTGAATTTCTTCATGTACAAGATGCGTCTCCGCTCGGCCACGCCAGCCTGCACCCACTCGAATGACAATACACCATCAACGCAGGACGCAATCTCTTGCTCCCTGTGTTTTCCAAGCAGTTCGGCGTCGAGGGTCGCGTAGATAATGCCGCCCCATTTTTTTGTCGCTCGCTGTAGCCCACGGAGAAACATCATGAATTCATACCATCTCGCGTCGGATTCCGAGTAAAGCATTGCGAGGTCCGTCAAAGTTTGCAGGACCACAATGTTGTTCGGGCCATGTTCAGTTAAGAAATCTGCTAACGATGCCAATATGCCCTTCGGCTTCACGCTCGGCCTTTCCGCAAGCCTGTAAATCCCAGCAAGCGTGCTCCCGAATTCCGCAAGCATCTCCTCCCTTCTTTTCCCAGCCAATCTCTCAGACACCCATTCAAGAGGTACAGAGGAAGTTGCAAAATATTCCCCGGAGAGATCCTTGAAGTTGGCCTGCTTATGAAATAGCTCGTAAAGGTCGCTGTCGAAACTGAGCGACATCTCGTCCATCAAATCAGACTGCGGGCGGATGAACGTGACCCACCAAATGTTTTTCGGAAGCACGATATTCTTTCCCGATGGTGGATTAATTACGCCAGATTTTGTTGCAGCTAACATGACCGAAGACGTCATGGCAAATTCACTATTGCCGGAGCCAACCTCTCCCATCAATACCACAAGGGATCCTGCCGGAAAACCTCCTTCTATAGCCCCATCTAAAGAGCTTATCCCCGTTGGCATTACCTTAAGCCCTTCCCCAACTATTTCACGTTTCATCTTAACTTCGCGCATAGACTTTTCCCTGGAAATCTTGGGTTTTCTCTTAACTTTGTGTTCACGCTTTTTCTTAATTTTCTGTTTACGCTTTTTCTTGGCCATTTCACGACCATCTTAATTGTACGTGAATTCATTATTCTATCTCACTTAGAGAGGTTTTTTGCAAGCGCATCTATGGCTTTTGAGGCGGGGCTCTTCGGCTTGTATATCACAACTGATTTTTTTACGTTCATGGATTCTATAACCGCGGAATCCTCGGGGATGGTTTCCAAAATTTTAGTTTTCAGCCTGTGCTCAATGTGTTCATTGCTAATAGGTTTTTTAGCTCCCATTAGTCCTGCGAGAAATGATGGCTTTCTGGATCTGTTCACGACTACCCCTCTTACGTTCACGTTGACAACATCGATGACGCTTCGTAACTTGGCTGTAGCCTGAACAGCTGGATGGTCTGGAGTAACAACCAGCAGAACCTCATCTGCAACCTTCAATGGTATCAAGCTATATTTGTTCAAGCCAGGAGGGCTGTCGATGATAACATAATCATATTTCTTGGTGAGTTTATCGATGACTCCATTTAGCTTCTTTGGGTTTGATTTCAGGAACCCCCTAATGGTGTGGCCAGAGGGTAGAACATTTACGCCCTGCGTCTGATATAACGCCTTCTCGATGGATCCCTTTCCCGCGAGAACTTCGTGCAGCGTCACGGGGGTTTCGTCCAATCCCAATATCGCGGCTACACCGCCCATCGCCAGATCAGCATCTACCACGATAGTTTTCTTTCGCATGCGGCTCAAGCTGACGCCCAAGTTTACTGCGATGGTGGTTTTGCCCACACCGCCTTTTCCAGAAGTTACGGTGTAAACTTTTGACATCAACCTTCCCCAAGGAGATTGATTTTACCGATATTAAACTTTTTTAACCCATACCAATCTGGCATAAGCATTCAAATTAGAGCTATTTGTCAGAACCAAGTCGACGGCCTCAACCACGTGACTTCCTTTTACTATGCGGCTCTACGTGTACTACGACGGAGCTTAGCCCTTTGACCTTTGCTTTCAGGCGTCGCTCGACCTGCGTCGCTATATCATGGGCGTCCCCGATGCTCATCTTTGGGTCTACGAGCACGTGAATGTCCGCGAGTATTCGAGAACCAACGAGCCTGGCGCGGGCCCTGTGGCAGTCCAGCACCCCCGGAACGCTTCTACAGACATTCCTGATGTCAGACATGACCTCAGGTCCAGGGCTTGCCCCCATGAGGATGTTAAAAGCGTCACGCCCAATCCTAAGGCTCCACCACGTTATGAGCACAGATATACCCAAGGCGACGATCGGGTCCGCCTTAGGGAACCCCTGTCTCACAAATATCAGTCCGGCTAGGACCGCGAATGCCGAGGCGACGTCAGCCAGCGTCTCATATCCATCGGCGACGACGGATAGGTTTCTCATTTGCCTACCAATGCGAATTTTTTTGTTAGCGAGGACTCCCAACACGAAAATCGCCAGAACCACTAGCAAGAAGAGCTCGGGTGTTGCCTGAACTGGCTCGCCCAAGTAGAGCCGTTCCGTGGCCGAGTACGCGACTCTGATGCCAGCGATGAATAATGCAACGGCTAGGGCAATCGAAGCTAAAGTTTCGGCTTGGCGGTGTCCATAAAGGTGGCTCGCGTCGGGTGGGCGTTTGGAAACGCGTAGACCTACAAGGACACCTATTGATGTGACGGTATCAGAGAGGTTACCCGTGCCTGCGGCGATGAATGCTACGCTGCCGAAGATAAAACCCGCTAGTAATAAGACCGCCCCCATGACAGTTGTCAGCACAATGGAAACGGTTGTGATCCACTCTGACGGGTCCTTAAATTTCATTTAATTTCCTACAAGGAGATGGTCAATTGCGCCTAAAGGGCTATCTGAAAAATAATGCTGGGCAATATTCGTAACATGTGAGACAACCAGTGCATTTTTCGCCGATCCGTGCATGCCCGTCGACTAGCGAGATCGCCCCCTTCGAGCACCTGCTCACGCAGATCCCGCAGCCCACGCATTGCTCCGCACGAATGATTGCTCTCACCAGCAGATCGACGTTTTGCATGACATTTTTTTCGTCCCGTGCGATCACCCTAAACTTACCCGTGCAATAGATGCTCGCGTCCGCATCGCGCATGTTAATCTTGGCGATTCCGAGTTTTTGCGAGAATTTTACCTTGCCCAGTGTAGCAAGCATGTTCGCAATCCTTTCTGTATCCAGCGAGCAGTTGAAGCTTCCCTCAATTGATGTTCGACCATCGGTACATGGACTATAGCCGGCTGCAAGCTTGTAGCCCATCGCCTCGACGTTTTTCGACACCGGCTTGAGTTTTATGCCAAGCTCCTCGGCCAACTTCATCTGCCCACTTGGCAACTCCTGCCAGCGCCAGAGACCGTGCTTGAGCCAGGCATCCGAATATCCCATCCCGTACGCCCATTCGCGAACCGCCTCCTGCCACTTGAGCCAGAGCTCTGGATGCTGTCGCTCGACGAACTCGAACTCCCAAAGTTCAGACGCTGGGCAGAGCCAGCAGCCTATGCGCTCCAGTCCTTTTTTATACAGCGGGTTGAACTCTATGCCGCGGGAGAGGAGATAAAGCCAGACGTGCATGGCCGTCCAGTCCTTGATCGGGCTCACCCCTATCTGCCTGGGCACCCAGGGATTTTCCCACACGCGGGGCTGGTGATATCTCTGGTCGGATTCATACTTTCGCTGGCCCAAGAATGTGATGCAACCGTCCGGGAACTGCTCCCTTATGAGCTTCGCCGTGGGACCAAGCTTGCACGTCTTGCAGCACCAGCGGTAGTCCCGCCCTGGTGGGCCGAAATGCTCGAAGCCCCGCCAGAATGCATCACCTGCAGACTCGATAACTAGCTCCAAACCCAGCCTCTTCGCGATTTCCTTGGTATGTTCAACTGTCTCAGGAAATTCTAGACCGGTATCAACGAACAGCACTTTCGGGTCCGCGACCAGATCCTTTACGAGAAGCAATGTGGTGAGGCTATCCTTACCGCCGGAGAACGCCACAGTGCAAGGCTTAGTTGGATGTTCTCGTACGATCTCTAGTACGAGCCTCTTAACCCGCGCCTCATAATTTTCAATGGTCGAGCGATTTGCATCAACCGCATCCTGCCAATTTTGTCCTCCAGTCAATATCTGTGGCTCTATCTGGGAGCTCTCGCTCTGGCGCACCTTCACAGCCATGCCGTGGCGCTCATCCATGATCTGGCTAGCGCTCATCCTGGATCTTCCGACCGCAATCACCTGGCTTTTAGGGTCGAGGACGTAGACTTCTTCATCAGCCTCGACCTCAGGGTCTACACCGGTAACGCCAGGTGCGAGCACGCTAGAACCACCAATGATCGGCTGGACAGCGCCTTCGTCGACGCGTATCCACTTCTTGCCTCCGGCGCGGGCTATCCGACGAGCGCCTTCAAGCTTAGGGACGAACTCGAGAATTAGCCTGGAAGGATCGAAACGGAAAAGTCCGATCACAAAGCCATCTAGGATGACTTCATCTGCCCTGTCAAGAGCTGGCACCCGGTTGAGCACGATCAATTTGTCGTGTGGGAAGAGTTCCTTGGAGGCTTCGAGCCCGAATTGTTGGGTTACTACGGTGCGTAAGAGCTCGATGTCGCCATCGAATGCGGGCCTGGCATCTCCTGGGGGTGTGAGTGCCACAGCAGCTGCATGTGAACCGCACCTATCACATGTTTTTCCGAGCAAAGGCAGGTTGCAACTTATACACCAGCCTATCCCGAACTTGCCAAGTATTACCGGCCCTCGCCTACCGGGCATAAAAAGACCTCACAGTAGCCTGCGGACATCGACTACCTGAACATTGCCCACGCCGGGGATGCTAGAGAGCACCTCCTCAAGGGGATCTGTTCCGCCCGCTGCGTCTGGGACGACAGCAATGATCCGCAGCGCCTTTAGGCCGAATGCAATCGGCTCCCTCTCAACTGAGTGAACCTTGACCGTTGCTTTGACATCTGCTTCGAGGCGATCGAGGTCGACATCAGAGCTCTCAGGCATCAGAAGGACTGTGACTGCCACTTCTGCCAATTAATCACCTACGGGCCCTTGAAGCCGCATTGGGGGCAGACGTAGGGGTTGGTAAGCCTCCTGCACTTCTCGCATCGCCATATCACGATGTTGCTGCAGCTCGGGCACTGAAATCTAACCCCTCGCTCGCCCTGGGCTATCTCTCGGTTGCATGAGGTACAGATATTTGCCATTTTTATCCCACTATCTTTACAAGGACTGAATTTAACGCTTTTGCCATCGTGCCACGTTTATTTTATGATAACCGCTATATGTTTGTTGGGGCCCGTAGTCCAGCTTGGATAAGACGTAGGCCTGCGGTCTGAAAAGGCAGCGAGCCTGTAACCCGGGTTCGAATCCCGGCGGGCCCGTATCATTTCTTCAGGACATTCATCAATTCAGCTGCATTGTCGTACATGAAAAAATTGTTGAAGAGAAGATAGATCTCCCGATGTTTTTTCGATAGAGCCTTAGCTTTTTTCGCAAGTTGTTTGAGCTCATTGGATGAGTACTTGTAATTATAGTCGTACTCGCGGGGGTTAAGACCGTGTAGGCGGACGTAGGCGATCGGATGCTCAGACAGCGGCTGATATCGCATGAGATCAACAACATGGATCAAGTCCAGCTCATCGCATAACCCCTTGACCTCGTCCGGGTGCTCTCTCCAATCCCCGCGGGGCTCCCACGCGAGCGCCAGTTTGCCTCGGTCTATTTTACCTAAGAACTTCCGAACGTTGGCGATATTATCTCGCGTACACCTGAAGTTCGGGGGACATTGAATCAGACAAATCTTTGCCTTTAATGCATCGCATATCTCCTTCGTCCGATTCCAAGCCTCGAGATTCTCGCGCGTCGGGCGAAGCCATCCGTACTTGTCGCGCTGAGCTTCGGTTACCTGAATGCCTGAACGGCGCCAAGTCGGGCTGGTCGGCAAATGCGTAATAGCTTGGAAAGCTTTGACCACGAACTCGAAACCCTTAGGAGCCTCAGATTGCCATCGCTCAGCCGTCTTAACCATCGGTAGCTTGTAGAACGTTTGCTGTACCTCGACGAGCATGAACTTCTGCATATAAGCTTTAAGTCCACCTTTGTAGAATCCCCATCCACAACAGCCGACTTTAATGGGCATCTGCCATCTACCGCTTTGCCTTTGCCAACCTTTCCCTAACTGCTGCGACCATCAGTGGGAATATCACGCTAGCATCGCCTATGACCTGAACCGCCCTGGCCCCTCCCTTGACCTTGCCCCAAGACTTGGCCTCCTCGAGCGTGGCACCGCTGAGGCCTCCAGGCTCTGGCCTGTCCATGGTTATCTGGACGGCGTAATCGTAGCCTCCACGCTTGACTGTTATCATCGCTTGGAGAATGAAGTTCTTCGGCACCCCCCCGCCTAGCAAGATCGCCCCGTTCCGCTTCGCCTTCTGCACGATGTTCATGAAATCATTTAAATCGGCGAATGCGTCGACGAATAGGTTCGGATTGTGCTTGGACATGAATCGCCAGACGTCCAGACCTATCGCCGAATCAGCCACCGCAGGGCAGAATATGGGGACTTTCTTCTCCGCGGCCGTCCGCAGTATCGAGTTTGGGTCCTCGATGCGTTTTCCTATCTCGTACAAGAACTCGCGTATGGACATTTGCCTCGACGGTATGTCCTCGAGCATTTTCACGAAGAGTTCATCGTACTTTATGAAGTCCTTCTCGTGGAGGAAGACGTCGTAAATCCTGTCTATCTTTAGCCTGCATAGCTCTGAATCATCGACTGTCGCGCTACCCTTGTAGTGCGCTGCCCCGAACGCTTCTATCATGTCGTGGACCATGTTCGCGCCGGTTGTCACGAGCACATCTACCATCCTGTCCTGTATGAGGTCGGTGATGATCTGCCGCATTCCACAGGGCACCAGAGCTCCCGCCAAGCCTAGATATTTCGTGACACCCTTGTGCGATACCATCTCGTAAAAGATGTCGCATGCCTCCGCGACTCGCCCCGCGCTGAACACGCCAGACTTGCCGAACTCGCGCACGAGCTCGTCGACCGTCATGTCTCCTCTGACTTCAATGTGCTCGACGCGCCTACCCTGTTTTTTCATCGATGTTCCCGCTGATTGTCAGAGTCGAGCCAAATAAATTTTGTGAAGCGAAATTGGTTTTAACCCGAAGAGAGGATAATTTCTTTGTGCGGAGGTAACTCAGCCATCCGATTGGCATGGCCTTCGGACTGAATTGGGAGATCGGGAAAATCCCGACCCAAAAGTGTCGGACTGAAGACGCGTGCAATTAGATGTGCAGGCGGCCTATATCCGATTGTCAGGGGTTCGAATCCCCTCCTCCGCACCACAGGATTCGGGAGCAGTGGATGTTTTCAAAGGAATTTTCCGAGAAGTTATAAAGTGCTGATCTTTGGGATATTTCTATAAATCTTTTGAATTTGTTGGATTGGGGAAGAAAGGCAATAGAGTATTTAACTTTAGATTAGAACTAGGTACGATTGAAATGTCTAAAGGACCCAAACCATTTCAAGTCGACCTAGACCCAAAGACTGGGATCCCGTGCCGCTACAAAGACAAGCAGGTACGTCGCCTGAGCGATCTGCGCGGATTTTTCTCGGATAACGACTTCGTTGAGGGATTACTAGGTAGAGGAAAAAATCCAATCATCTATGAAGTGTACGAGATCCCTCAAATCCCATCCGAGGGCTTGTTCAGCCTAGCCTGCACCGTGCTTCACCCAGGAAAAGTAGGCCGGGAATACTATTTCACAAAGGGACACTTTCACGCCAAGGAACCCACGAGCGAGGTGTACGTTGGACTTAAAGGTAATGGGATTATTCTCTTGCAGACGCGTGATGGAAGGGTGGCCCCTCTGCCCCTCAAGGCGGGCGGTGTTGTGTATATTCCGCCGCGATGGGCTCACAGGTCGATTAATACCGGCAAGGGGAAGATGGTTTTTTTGGCTATCTATCCTTCGGACGCCGGCCATGATTATGAGAGCATAAAAAGAAGTGGGTTCGCAAGACTTTTGGTCGAGCGCGGTAGCAAGCCCAGGCTGATAAAAAATCCGGTTGGAAAAGGTAAATAATTCGATTGAATACAATTTGGGGGAGATCCATGTCCACAAACGAAATAAGAAAGGACTACCTGCTCGACCGATGGGCCATCATCTCCCCCCAGAGAAAGAAGCGACCTTACGATATGGTAAAAAAGAGCGAAGAAAAAAAGGTGGGCACTTGTCCTTTTTGCCCCGGTAACGAGCACATGACCCCACCTGCCACCTTGGTGTACGTTCAAACTGATTCAGGTATCAAAAAGGAGAAGGACGATGCCGGAACGGTGCATAAAAATTGGTTGGTTAGGTGTTTCCTGAATCTTTATCCAGCGCTTTCGCCCCCGCCAGTTGAAATGAATATTACTGAAGTTAAAGCGGAGTTTACCCGGATGGATGCATTTGGTCATCACGAAATCCTAGTTGAATCGCCAAATCATGACGAGCATCCTGGGGTCGCACGAATTTCGCAGCTGATCTATGCGATCGATGCAGCACTTGATCGTGTAAAAGATTTTTCGCAGGATCCGTACGTGAAGTTTACCCTGATCTTCCGAAACCATGGAATCGATGCCGGGGCATCACTGTCCCATCCGCACATGCAATTGGCAGCGACCCCCATGATCCCAAGGATTATCAAAGAAGAACTCGATGTCTCAGAAAAAATTTGGCGAGAAAAAAAGGTGTGTGTATTTTGTGATATTCTAAAAAAGGAATCCGAAGGCCCACGATTCATCTGGCAGAACAAGAGCTTCCTTATTTTTGCACCGTGGGCCAGCATTAATCCGTACGAGTTTTGGATATTCCCCAAAATCCATCAACCGACGCCTTTGGATATGACAAATGAGCAAAAGAGCGATCTAGCGGAGTCCCTGAAGGTGAGTTTGGGCGGGCTAAAAAACCTACTAAATGATCCACCTTACAACTTCGGCTTTCACATCGCGCCCACACAAGGAATTTTTGAGCACTATCATTGGCACATCGAGGTCTACCCTAAGATCGCAATTTGGGCCGGATTTGAAAAAAGTTTGGCCATGTACATCAACACCGTTCAACCAGAAGACGCTGCTGAAAACATGAGAGGGGTTATCCAGAAATAAAATCCTACTGATTTAGATTTTTATTCCGCGGGAACAATTTTTTCCAAACATTTTTAAAGTAATATATTATTTATTATTTAATGTACCTCTAACAAAGAAAAAGGGTATGGTAAAAAGGTAGGTGGTAAAGATGGAAAGAAGGTGGATGAGCAAAGGAGAGCTTAAGCCTATTATAGGAAAGGGAGGGGAACTTGTCGGAATTGCTACAAAGCTTTTCTCGCCGATGGGGAAGAACCCGTATTATCGCGGTGAGAAAGCGATAAAGAACTTTAAGGAGCTCAAGGAGAACTTGAATGAATTCACTGAAAAGGAAGCTCAATGGGTTGCTTCATGGATAGAGTATTTAGGGGATGTAAAAACAGCGACAAGAATCCGCCAAACACCCAGCAAGTTTAGAGACATCATAATAGCAAGATTTAATGAATTAAGGCCATATGCCCACTAGATTTGCTACTCTTATGCAATTGTTCGGAGCTCGCAAGCATGAAAATAAAGGCAGCGGAAGCTGTGTCTCCTGCTCCAATAGATGATACGAAACTCTTCGCTTGATAGCAAGGGGTAACCGCAAGCTCAACGTTATTTATTTTGTGGCCATACTTGCGCACTGAGTAATCAGCCATTTTTTTACCTGTGCTTGAATAATCCTTCGACTTCGCCCTCGAGTTGAGTTGTCCTATTGTCGGATAGGAACCCTTCTCTACTCTATAGACTCCAGCAGCAGCGGCAAATTTTTGCGCTTTTTTCAAAAGTTCAACTCCAAATTTCATGCTTATTGAAGCTTGATAATGAGGCTCGTGAAGCCAGATCGTGGATAATTTCTTTGAAGATCTTAGAATTTTGAGCATCGAGCTAAACTTATCCTCCGCCGAAATCCCAATTGCCCGGCAAATCTGCGCTAACTCATCCCCGTTGAAAGCCAAAATATCAAATAGGGAATAAATTTTGAATAGAAGTCGCCTTTGTACGGCGGTAAAGGCTGCCAAGCTGCCGGCATCTGTGAATATCATGGAACTGGTTCTGTCGCGGGCCTTGTCGAGCACGCTTTTAACCGTTCTATAATGTTGATCGTTCACCCCCGTCGCGAATAGCCCGTGCAATCCGACCAAGGCCAGTGCGTCCAGCTCGCCGTATCTTTTGGTTATTTCTTGCAGGGTGTCGGGCAATTTTTGTATATAAGGCGCAAGTTGTGCGATTCTACGCCCGCGTCCATCGTTGAGTATGCATCTGTTTGTTCCTGGCGCTTGGAGGATCACAGAAAGCGATTTGTACGATTCGGAAACGTCAGCAAAGGATAGGTCCACTTTTTTGAAGAGCCTAAAGTCCCGCCGAGGAAGCTCAAGGAGTTGTTCTGTGGAGTACCCTCCGATGAAGAAGACCTTGCAGCCCAGGGCGGCGAGTGCTGTTGCTTCCTGTGCCCCATTCCCACCCAAGCCGGTCCTAAAATCTGCACCAAAAGTTACCGCCTGCTCGACGAGTTTTCTAGCCTCGCTTTCCTTCCCGTCTATTACCACTTCGTCCCCTCTTCCAGCCACGATCGTTTTGTAGCCAAATTTTACCTGCTTGGAAAATGGCCCTTTGTAAACCTTGGTGAATTTTTTGAAATTTTCGAGGTCCGGGAAGGTCACCGATGTGTCGAGCACGAAATCTGGGCCCACTGCAAAAAGTTTTTTCATTATTTCAGCCCCACAGACCCGGCCCACTGGCGATATCCCAAGCCTTTTATTCAAACATGGACAAGCTCTCGGTACCTCTCGTCGACGCGCTTGTATACTTCTTGCTTCAATTGATTTGGGTGTAACTCTGCCACCTTAATTCTTGAGATAGCATCAGCGAGCTTTTCATCTCCAACAGAGTACCTTATCCATTTCTCGAAGTCGTTACGCGCCATATGAAAGCGAATAGAGGCCCCGGAAGCTGCCGCTAGCGCATCCCTGAACTCTTCCAAGCTCTGCGCTGATATGCCCACATACATGCCGTCCTCGAAGAAATAAAACGCCCTTTCTGGGGGAAGTAAACGAGTCAGATCTGCAGCGGCCCGATCCTCAGGACCTAAATGCTCCAAAATCCTGGATTGGAAATTCAAGAGTATGCTAGTCAAAGTGCGGAAGGCGTCTTTTGGGTACTGTTGGCTGAAGTATCCATGCACTATCCCAGAAGCCCCAGGCGCCGTGTACATGTAATAAATATGGTCGCTCATCTGAAGTAGCCGCCATAATTTAAGGATATTCTCGTCGCCGGTTCTCTTCACGTACGGCCACATACTTTTAATCGCGCGGTAGCATGTTCTTTGCATATCATTCCCTAGCCATGCATTAGTGCTACGCTCGATATCTGCCCATGAGATGGTATCAAAATCGTCCACGTCTATCTCGCCTACCGGCATGTGCGAGGCGACCAGCTCAGACGGCGTTTTAAATTGGAGATTTTGGTGCTTCAGGACCTCCCTCGGTAACCATTTTAGAAACTCGAAAATTCCGGTTTCTTGCCACTGATGTTCACCAAAAGTTTCATAGTCCACGAAAATGTTTATGAGTTGACCAGGAGTTGCCGAGAGCCATAATGCGTACTTTTCGGCGGTGAGTGGGAAACCCGCCCAATCATGCACAGAGAACCTGAATGCAATATCATCGGAAAGCCTGTAATTTCTCATTAAGACCGCGATCTTGGCCCCCTTGGCTTTATAAACGTAGTTAGGAGATCTCCACTTTAAGATCCGCCGAGCGCCCTCTGTGAATACCCCTTGATATCCCATATTCTCCAGAGTTTTCGCAATTGAATTGTTGTAAATGAATTCGGTATTTTCGAAGATGGTCGGAACATAACCAAAAAGGGATCTCATCAGTTGTCTGTGAGCAATCACCTGATCAATGAATTCTTCCCTTTCTGCTGAAAATAGGCTTGCAAGCGAATGGTAGTAGGTTTGATCCAGGAATTCGACACATCCGGTTTCAGCAAGTTGTTTGAAAGAATCTATAACACTTGGTGTCCAACGCTCAAACTGCTCGATTAAAACACCAGAAATGCTGTACGCGATTTTAAAACTCTTCTGCTCCCTTTTGAATTGTTCTATGCCCTGAAGTATCGTCTCATTTGCCGGAAGATAACATTTCCTGGCAACCCGTTCCAGAATCATCCTGTTCCAACTGTTGTCGAAGTATATATCGAAAAGTTCTTCGACCTTTTTTCCTTTTGCAAGCTCATCGCGGAAATCCCTATTAACCCGCAGCGGTTGATGAAGTTCGAAACTTAGACATACATCCGGCAATCGCTCACCAATATTTGTTCTCGTACTTAGGTCTTTTTCCCATCACATCTTCGGCATATGATCTGAGCACCTCAGCAACGCTCCAAGCTTGGGAAATGCAGCCCCGCGGCGCGTGTGGTTCGTCCCCATCAAATATCTCTGATATCGAACCAAGCCCGGCGCTTTTGAGGTGATCGCCCAAGAGCTTGGATAGAAAATCCTTGGCCATCTTTTTATCGGATGGATGCTCGCTCACCTTTAGGAAAGATGTGATGAAGGGCCCAATGAGCCAACTCCATACCGTGCCCTGATGATAAGCCGAATCTCTCTCCATGACGTTTCCCCTGCACACTCCCTCATAGGAAGGATCGCCCTTCTCCAGACTTCGCAGGCCATAAGGGGTCAGTAGCTTTTCTTTAACAATAGAGACTACTTCCTTTGACTTCTTTAAATCGAGTGGTCCGAACGGGAGGAAAACCGCGAAAATTTGATTTGGCCTCACGCGTTGGTCTCTATGGCCCGCATCAATGACATCATATAAGCAGTTTTTTTCCTGGTTCCAGAACTTTTCAGCAAAATTTCTCTTAACCTTTTCTGCTAGTCCACGGTGTTCGAATTCTTTACCGGTTTTTTGCTCGATGATCTCCATCAGCCTGAGCGCATTGTACCACAGGGAATTGACCTCGACTGCTTTTCCTTCCCTTGGAGTTACAAATTTATCGCTCACTTTGGCATCCATCCATGTGAGCCCCTTCGCGCCCCAGATCATTCCGTCCTCATCCATCTTGATAAGCCCGTTTATGCCGCGCACATAGCCATTTATTAGTCCCGATAAAGTCCCCCAAAGCTCGTCGATGATGCTTGTGTCATCGGTGTAGACAAGGTACTTGTAAAGGGAGTAAAAAAAGAGCAGAGATGCATCGATGCTATTGTACTCCGCGCTATCTCTCGAAAACGTGTTTGGGATCAACCCGTGTTTGGAACGTTTTGATAGTGCTAGCAATATCTCCTTCGCGACCTCGAACCTGCCCGTCACGAGCGTCAACCCGGGCAGGCTTAGGAGGGAATCCCTGCCCCACGTTGAAAACCAATGATAGCCCGCAATCACCGCTTTTTCCGAGCCATCGACGATAAAGGAGTCAGCCGCCCACACGAGGTATCGCAGCCCTTCCTCTTTTGCAGAAAAAGGACTGCTACGAGCCAAGCTCTTGAGCCGTTCAACAGATGTGTTGTACTCCTCTTTAAATTTCGTTGGGTTGTCCAAGGAGAGATGATGGGGGTTTCCTCCCTTCTCAAAATCTACTTCGGCGAGTAGATTGAACTCGTTCATCCCCTCCCTCAGATCAAGCTCAAAGAACCCAGGATTGTAATGATCCTCGAGATAGGGATAACCTCGCTCCCGCTCGCAGGGATACCGCATGTTTTTGAACCACCTTTCTTCCTCTCTAAGTTCTGATCCAGAGTAGTGCATTAGATCAGATTTCAAGGACAATTTCGGGGCATTTGGATAAGATGCGACCACTTCAGCTTTTTTGCCATGAGTTTCTTGGCTGAAATGCCAACCGATCGACTCCATCTTTGTTACTTCGTGTATCCCGCGAGAGTTTATGAGGGGAAATATTCGGATTTTTGCTGATTTCTTGGTGTGGTTTAGAATTTTATAATTAGCAATCACCGCATTTTTTTGGTGCGGCATAAAGACTATCTTTTTAACAGAAAGTTCAGGGAGGGAGTAAAAGAAGGTTGGGAATGGGTCCAAGAGAAACTGTTGCAGATAGAGATACCCCTTTGGATGGATAATGCCTGGGTACTCGTTCGTGGATAGCTGAAATTTTGTTTCACCAATGGAGATTTCTTCCTCAAATTTGGAGAGAATGAGTTTCCTCTCCCATGGAGGACTTATTGGCGTTATAAGTAGGCCGTGATATTTCCTTGTGTTCATCCCTATTATGGTCGATGAAGAGTAGCCGCCCAGCCCATTCGTTAACAGCCATTCCTTTGATAAGGCCTCTTGATAATTACCGATAGTTGCCCTATCGAACATTATCATTGAAAACACGATTTAATGTATGCTAAGGAATTTATCCGATTTTCTATTACGTATTTTCCTTCGTACCAGCGGCTGCTATTTCTTCATATACTCCTATCGTTTCTGTAGCTGCTTTATCATTGCTGAAATACTCAAGTACTCTTTTTCTCGCATTTTTTCCAAGTTCAATCCTCATATTATCATTTTTAAGCAGTTCCACTGTGAACTTTGCTACATCAAGTGGATCATACGGATTTACGTGGGAACCGCATCTCTCCGGGCCACTGGGAACTATTTGTTCTCTGAATCCAGAGACGCCGGCTGCCCCAACGACAACAGGTTTTCCCATGCTCATCGCTTCTACACAGACGATGCCGAAGGGCTCGTACTTAGAGGGAAAAACTGCAACATCGCACGCGGCATAATAAAGCAATCTCTCATTCTCCTCAACGATTTTATAATGAGTTATAATGTGATCCTGCATGTTCAAATGCGATATCTTGCTTCTAAGCATGGCTTCCTGATCTCCCCTACCTAAGATAACGAGTTTTGCATTTGGAACCTCCTTTATTATCTTAGGCATTGCCTCAACCAATGTGTCTGCCCCCTTTACCCACGAGAGCCTTCCCAGAAATAGGATCATCGGACTGTCTTTAACCCCTATTTCTTCCCTAAATTTCTCGACTTTGTCCTTTGAGACTAACTTGTTATCAGGGCTGTACTTATCCGGGTCCACGCCGTTGTGTACCACCCTAATTTTCTTTTCATCAAAACCCAGAGATATCAGCTGGTCCCTCATGGCGTAGCTAACGGTCACTACCGCATTGGCAATTTTTCCTCCGAGATGCTCTATATCCTTGACCGTCGGTGAACCATCCCCAGTCCTACCCTGTTCAACTGAGTGCAAGTGAAAGACGAATGGTTTGTTTAGCGCCTTTTTGGCCATAATCCCGCCGATGGCAGCAAGCCAATCGTGAGAAACTACTAAATCGAAGTTCCTTTTCTCCCTCCCCACCAAAAGATTGATCAGTTTATTTGCGGAAAGGATATTGTAGCTCAGGGTTTCAGCGAAAAATGCTTGGGAGCCTATGGGCCACCTTTTGACATCATCGGGAACTATTATTTGAAGGACGTCGGTCATGTCTGCCAGCATCGGCCTATGTACTTCGATCCCTCTCCAGTTATCTCTAGTAACGTCCTTTCCAGTGTTTCTGGAGAAGACTGTCACGCTGTGGCCCATCCTCGTGTACCTGCTCGCCATCTCCATCGAGTAAGTCCCTAAACCGCCCCTGAAAAACGGGGGGAATTCATCCACGAAGTATGCTATGTTCATGGCCTCACCCTGTTATCCTTTCTTTGCTTGTCAAGGACACCTATAAAAAGACTATCTTTAGAGCTACACTTTTTGATCTTCAAAGTATGAAGAAAATTGGATACTATGAATAATGTAAGTAAGAAAAAATTTAATACAAAATTTGAATTTTCCTAATAGCTTAGATCGATAATAAAGGGCTGGATAAACCTCTTATTACCGATTTTACCTAAGTTGAAAGGTTAAGGCTTTAGGTAAATTGAATGATTTCAAGTTGGAAGGGGGTAAAAAAATAAGAATCGGGATGTTTTCCTGGGAAACGGCCTACTCGATCCGCACGGGTGGCCTTGCCCTAGCGGTCACGGGCATGGCAAAGGCATTGGCGGCGAAAGGCCACGAGGTCCACTTGTTCACGAGGATGGGGGATAGACAAGGGGATTACGATCAAATAGATGGCGTGAACTACCACAGGTGCGTATTCAACCCAGGATGGAATCTCCTTGAATACGCATGGAACAGTTGCCAAGCCATGATCAGAAGGTTTTACAAAGTTGAAGGAACCGTGGGCAGATTTGATATCATCCATGGGCACGATTGGCACGTCGTGGACGCCATGAACGAGCTAAAGAATAAAGGGTATCGAATCGTCCAAAGCTACCATTCCACCGAGTACGGCCGCGCTGGGAACAAGATGGGGGATTGGTGGGAATTCAAGAAGGTTTCTGAAAAGGAGTGGTACGGGGGATATATCGCCAACAGGGTCACCACAGTTTCGCGAGTTCTGAAGGATGAACTAATGTGGTTGTACCAGATGCCGGACTGGAAAATCGATGTCGTCCCCAACGGTATTTACCCCGAGAAATACTTCAAGAAAGTCGATCCAGGCAGGGTGAAGGAGAAATACGGAATCCACCCTCTGGATCCAACAATACTTTTCATTGGAAGGCTGGATCTCCAAAAGGGCCCTGATTTACTGGTGGAAGCGATCCCTCACGTTCTATGGCACAGACCGGACGCAAAATTTATCATAATTGGTGACGGGGGGATGAGGCCCCATTTAGAGTGGAGGGTGAGAGACCTCGGAGTTTCTCACGCAGTCAGATTCTTAGGTTCAGTCCCCTTTGAGACCTATATAGACGCGCTTAATGCCAGCGATATCGTGTGCATCTCGAGCAGGAACGAGCCTTTCGGGATAGTATTACTGGAGGCTTGGGCGGCTGGGAAAGCTGTTGTTGCTACGGATGTTGGGGGTCTTAAGGAGAACATCGAAAATTTTGTGGACGGAATCAAGGTCTTCACTTATCCTGAATCCATTGCATGGGGGATAAATTCCATAATTGATGATCCTCATCGTGTTCAATTGTTGGGAGCAAACGGAAGGAAAAAGGCGGAGGAAAAATTTAGTTGGCAGGCGGCAGCCGAGAAATTGCTGTCGACTTATCAAATCTCGATGAAGTAGACGTTATCCCGGTCGTATCCCAGTTCCTGAAACCTTCCAGTGGTGAGTATCCTATGGGCATCCCTAAGGGGCGCAACTCTCTTTTTCGGGCCCAGAACCGAGTGCGATGAGATGGTAACCCCGCCTCCTATAACTGGGGTATGGTCCGAACTTCCACCGATAATTTCCAATGGAAGGTCAACATCGATCCTGCTACCTCTACCGATTATGGAATAATCCCCAACTATACACCCATTTAGGGTTGAATCCACCTCTGCCTTAACGAAATCCATAACCACTGATTTGTTTACTTTCGCGCCATCTTCGATTATGACATTATCGCCGATGTAGGAACTCTTTATACTTACATTTCTACCCAATCTGCAATCTGCACCTATTTTAACTGGACCTTCAAGATGAATTTCATTGCCAATCTTGTCCCGAATCCTGCTAAAGGTGGAAGGATCTATCCAAAGATTATTTCCCACCCTCTCACTTTCATCTAGCCTTATCCTGCCAGTTTTTCCATGGAGAATGTCCTGTGTTGTGCTAAGAAAAGTCCCGGGATTTCCAACATCCGCCCAATATCCCCCAATCAATTGGCCGTACACGGGATAATTATTCTCGATCAGATAAGGGATAACATCATGGCCGATATCCTTCACCTTATCATCCATTTTCTTAAAAACTTCTTTGATCTCCTCCGAAAAAACGTACACTGAGGTATTTATGAGGTCTGATGGTGCCTCTTGAGGCTTTGGCTTTTCTACGAACTTCCTTATTTTAAAATTTTCATCGACATCAGCAACCCCGAATTGTGAAATGTTTTCATCCTTCTTTACCCCCTTTAACCCCACCGTCAAGAAAGATTTTTTGCTTCGATGAAACTCGATTAGATCCATAACGTTTACATCTACAATATTGTCGCCACTGACCACCAAGACATCGTTCTTTATGTCGTAATACTCCATGTTGTACCTGACAGAATCTCCGCTGCCTTTATCCTCATAGTTGCATTGATATCTGAAAGACGCAAACGGGGTCAGCTTTCGTGCAGCTGAAAAACCATGACCCTTTTTAAAGAAATACTTGATACGACGAGAATTTTCAGACCCCTTGGTTGCCAAGATAAAGTCCCTGCACCCCTGATATGCTAGGGACTCAAGTAATCTCGCCAGTACCGCTTCTCCGCACATGGTCAAGAGAGGTTTCGGTCTATCCAAAGTAAGGGGATAAAATCTTGTTCCTACTCCCCCCACAGTAGCTATGACAGTTGGTAATTCCACGCGCATAGTCTCACTTATTTTACATTATATAGTTTCAATTATCTACCGTGTCAAAAAAAGTTATCGGTGGAAGCTTTAGCTAAAAAATTTTAAGCACGTATGCAGAAAAAACTTTTTACTGTTTCTGTAAAGTGAAGCTTTTTTAGATTAAAACACCACACTATTAAAGGACTCGAAGGAGGCGTGCTAAGATGAAAGGTGTAGTCATTTACGATACCACTTATGGTAACACAAAGAAGATCGCGGAGACCATAACGGATACCCTCAAGGAATCAGGGGTTAAGGTCAACATCTTCCATGTAAAGGACGTCAAGGAACTCAGCGGAGATTATGACTTTTTGATGCTCGGTTCCCCCACCAAAATTGATACAATGAGCTGGGCCGTTAGAAGTTTCATAGGCAAAAAAATAAAGAGCGAGGAGTGGGCGAACAAGCCATTCGCAGCGTTTGACACGGAGCTAGAAAGCGTCATGAAGAAGGGTGGAAGAAGCGCTGCGGAAAAGATATCGGAAAAACTGAAAAATAAGGGGCTGAAGCAGCTTCAACCTGCTTTAAAGATTTTGGTATTGGGGATGAAGGGACCCTTAAAGGATGGCGAAATAGAAAAAGCAAAAGAATACGCTAAAAGTTTGGTTTCCGAGCTAAAGGGTATTGGAAAATAGCTCGCACATGAATTGGAAATCCTTTGAGCTATTCCGCGCGATTTGCTTCGGTAGATGTGGAGAAAGATTCACCACCCAGGTGAAAGATCGGCTTATAGAACTCCAGATTCATGATGTCTTCCTTGTCGTCGAATGCCGCCTCATCAACTGAGGCTGCAACAACCCTGCCCACGAAAATCGTGTGGTCCCCTGTCTGAAACTTCCCAACGAGCTTGCACTCAAGATGGGCGACGCACTCCTTTATCCGCGGGGGCTTTACCTTTTTACTAGCGATGCTCGTCAATCCGGCCTCCGCGAACTTGTTGGCTGTCCTACCGGAACGAGAACCGCAGAGCTTAACTTTATCCAAAATTGAAATTGGTGGGATATTTACCACGAACTCTTCACGGCCTGCAATCAGCTCGTGCGAATATCTCCGCGCCCCAACGCTTATCGCCACGAGCGGTGGATCGAAAGAGGTGGGCATCGCCCAAGACAAGGTTATGATATTTGGCTTGCCATTCTTGTCCACCGATGTTGCCAACACAGTCAGGCGTGGAGCAAATAACCTCTGGGCCAATTCAACCCCAACATCCATTTTTCCCATGAAGTAGCACCTCCTTACGCTTTATCACATTTAACCAGCTTGCTTTTAATAAAATCAAGTTCATGATATTTAGGGGTTCGATGGAAAAAGGAAAAATAAAGGTGAAGGTCTATAGCACTCCGACATGCCCCTATTGCACCATGGCAAAGGACTTCCTAAACAAACATGGGGTGGATTTCGAGGAGATAGATGTGGCGTCTGATCGAGAGGCAGCCACATATACAGTAGAGAAGTCCGGGCAAATGAGCGTCCCTATTCTTGAAATCGACGGTGAAATAATAGTTGGATTTAATAGAGAGGCGATAAGTAAAGCTCTCAAAATAAAGGATTAGAGATGTACGACCTAACAATACTCGGCGCTGGGCCGGCGGGTATAACCGCGGCGATATACGCGGCGAGGAAGAGGCTGAATTTTCTCGTGATAACCAAGGATGTTGGCGGGCAGGCGGCAAGGAGCGCTGGTGTCAAGAACTATACCGGATACCAATACATAACTGGGGTTGAACTAGTCAAGAAGTTCGAGGATCACATACAAGAGTTCAAGATAGAGGTGAAGGAGGGCGAGGAGGTCGTTGGGGTAAAGAAAAAGAATGACGTGATCGAGGTCAAAACTGACAAAGGTGTGTACGAAGCGAGATCCCTGATAATCTCTACGGGTGCAAGGCCCCGAACATTAAAATTGCCGGGCGAGAACGAGTTCAAAAATCGAGGCGTCACGTATTGCGCTACTTGCGATGCACCCCTGTTCGTAAACATGGATGTAGCCGTAATAGGGAGCGGGAACTCTGCCCTGGACGCGACCTTTCAGCTGATGAAGATCGCTAACAAAATTTATCTAATCAACAAAAATCCCAGTTTTCGAGGCGACGAGGTGATGCGAGAAAAGATCGAGGCAAGCGACAAGGTGACAATATTGTACAACGCTAACACGCTTGAAATTTTTGGCGATAGGCTGGTATCTAGAATCAGGGTTGAGATTGGTGGAAAGCAGGAAACACTAAAAGTGAGAGGCGTCTTCATAGAGATCGGCTCCATCTCAAATTCCGATTTTGTAGCTGAACCGATCGAACGGAATCAGCGGGGGGAAATAGTAGTCGATAACTACAACAGGACGAGCGTGCCCGGGATTTTCGCAGCAGGCGACGTGACAAATGTCCCTCAAAAACAGATAGTAATAGCCGCTGGCGAGGGGGCTAAAGCAGCATTAAGCGCTAACGAATACTTGGCGAGATTAAGGCAACGGTAGTTTCTACACATCATCATTTATGATGTCTAATTCAAAGGACAAAGTTATAGGAGACTAAACCACCCTTTTTTTGTGGTGTGTTAGAATGATCGAACACGTGACGCCAGTTCGGCCTGGCTTCGGGGGCTTCGATGAGCCATATGAGAGAGCTAAAGTCGTGTTCATGGGCGTGCCACTTGACGTGACCTCCTCTTACCGCACCGGAATGAAGTTTGCTCCAGCTAGGATCAGAGAAGCGTCGATGAACCTAGAGACATACCTTATGTCTGCAGAGCTAGATGTCTTCGAGGAAATTGGGATATCAGACATCGGCGACATTGCCCTCGTGCCAACGGACTTGAACGCTAGTGGCGAGAGAATCGAGCGGGTAATAAAGAAGCTTCTGGGTGAGGACAAGGTGCCAGCTATTCTGGGTGGGGAGCACACTTTGACCTACTTCTCCTCAAAAGTGCTCAAGGATATATTTTTAGTGCAGATAGACGCTCACCGCGACCTGCGCGATGGATACATGGGCGACAAACTTTGCCATGCCACTGTCATGCGAAGGGTGCTCGATTTCCTGCCCCATGAGCGCCTCATCCAAGTGGGTGTAAGGTCGTGTTCTAAGGAGGAGGCTGAATTTGCGGGATCGACGAAAGTTCAAGCTTACACCACTGAACAAGTACTCGACGATTTACGCGGAGTTGCCTCGGAAGTTCGGAAAAAGGTCAGCGGTGCGAGTGTTTACCTGAGCCTCGATCTAGACGTGCTCGACCCAGCATTTGCACCCGGGGTCTCGACCCCCGAACCTGGTGGCATTTCGACGCTAGACTTGCTAAAGCTTGTGCGTGACCTTGGAAGGACGAACTTACGAGCATTAGATGTAGTCGAGCTTGCAGCACCTCACGACGATGGGACGACTGCATTTGCGGCTGCGAGGGTAATATATGAGCTTTTAGCCGCGATGTCTAGCTCACTAAAATAGGTTTTCTCCTTTATCGATGATTAGGCGAGATGGCACGGATATTTTCCCCATAGCCCGGCGTAGGGCCTCCTTAGCGAGCGCCCCGAACTCCTTGGTCACTCGGATGGTTATGAGTTTTTGGTTGGCGCTCACCCGGGCAGCGGTGCCTATGGGCCTGCCGAACGACAAACGCATGCCATCCGAGATGCGGTCGGCTCCAGCACCAACTGCCATTGGATTCTCCCTGAGCACCTGATGGGGGTAAACTCGAAGCTTAAGGTGATAGTTGTCCTTGCCAGCTTTTGTCTCGAGCACGCGGTTTGCTGCAATCCGCGCAGCCTCAAGTGCATTGTGCCTAATCTGCCCCGTCTCCTGAGCAACTAGCGACATCTCGACTGGAAAATCTCCCTTAGGGTTGCCCATGTCGAAAAAGGTGACCCTTACCCCTGGTACCCCCTTGACGTACTCCATCCGGCTGTACGCTGGACCGCTGAAGTACCTATAAGTTCGAGCAGGTCGAATAGGCATTTTAATTCCTCAATATTAATCTTCTCATTCACTTATATCAATAGCGGCAGTTACAGGCGTTCGATGTGAGCAGGGGACAAAATCCTAGGCGTGAAGCTCTACGATGTCTTTATCCTGTAGCGAATAATCTCGAGGCACCTGCTGCCCGGAGAATCGTGCAGATCCCCATACCCTGGCAAACTTTAGGTCACGTACGAGGTCCTTATGCACAACCCTAGCGACATCCAGAACAGTTGAACCATTAGGCAGCACCAGCGGCCTTTCTGAGGATTTTTTATCCGGGCGCTTGGTGTAGATTCGAATGATCTTCAAGTTCTCAAATATCAATCGTTTAAGCTCATATGGATCACCACCCTTCTCCGCGGAAACGAGCACCATTGGGAATCGATCCCCGAAAGTACGCCTGAGCCTTTCGAATCGTTCCCTCGCGCCTCGAAAGTCGCCCTTTGTTGCAATTATCGCAGCTTGACGTTGAACTAAATTTTTATCCGGCGTATCCTCCACCTTATCCACTTGATTGAGCAAGATCCCAGCAGCTTCAAATTCCACAAGTAGGGTTTTAACTTGCGCAATTGGGTCGGTCGAAACATCTATCACGAGCGCTATTGCGTCGGCATTCCTCGCTACGCCTAGCGACTGCGTCCCAAGACCCTTGCCCGTGCTGGAGCCTTTGATCAGCGCGGGAACCTCGACGAACTGAATTTGGATATCCTCGAACCGCATCATCCCGGGCACCGGCCTTTGCGTGGTGAATGGGTAATCAGCGACCTCGGACCTAGCACCCGTCAACCAGCGGAGCAACATCGATTTGCCTGAGTTTGGCACTCCCACGAGCGCGACCTGAGCAGCACCCTCCTTCTTGACCGCAAAGCTATGGCCGCCACCGACCCGACGAGATTGCTGCTTCTGAAGTTCTTCCCTGAGTTTCGCGAGGCGCCTCTTGAGAGTCTTTAGAAGCTTCTCCGTTCCCTTGTGCTTTGGAGCGACTCGTATCAATTCTTGTGTGGCTAGGATCTTCTCCTCAATGGTCTTGGCTTGCTGGTATCTTTCTTCGGCCTTGAAATATTCAGGTGAGAGGTTTGTTGGCATCTGTTCTCGGATATACGTCTATGTTTTAGTTTAATATACAAGGTCAATGGCTTCAATCGGCGACAGAATCAGCAGAATTGATGTATCTATTTATAGAAAGGTCGACAAAAATATAATTGGCGGGGAGAAAGCCCGCGGTAAGGGCTAAACCGATGTCTAAGGACGACGGGGAGCCGTGCAGGAACCAAGTGAACTTGGGAAGGGCGTGGCTAATGCGTCCGGTGGAGGACGCGGAGGCATGAACCGCGGGATAAAGGCCCCCTGATGAAAAGCGACACGATGAAAGTTGTGTCGACGAGTAGTCGAAGGGTCGAATCCCCGCCATCTTATTTTGAAGATTTCAAGGAGCAAGATATTTCAGCAGCTTTCGAAGCCCGATTGAGCGCATCAGGCTCGGCCCTTTCTTTATGATAGCTTTAATCAGCAGGTCATGATGGTCGAAATCTGCGTGCTTTAGTATGAGATCTTGGACATCAGGCTTAGCGATAAGTTCCAGAATAGAATCCAAGGCATCGTCGGACAGTTTTTTGAACAGATTTCTCATCTGCATCCCGAGCTCAAGCTCACGACCAAATTTTTTCCTCACTTCAATATCGTATGACTTTAAAGCCTTTGCAGTCTGTTCACCCTCGAGCGAGCGGGCAACGATATTTGCAGCAATCTTCGCGCATGAAAGGCCGAGGTAAATTCCCCCGCCAGTAAGTGGCTTGACATGGCCAGCTGCATCGCCCACCAATATTACATGATCCGAATAAATCTCCCTGGTGAGGGGCTCGGGTATCAAGCCGGCTGTAATTTCTAGGAACTTTTTACTAATAATTTTTTTGAGAACATTTTGTTTTTTGATGAAGTTTAGCAGATTCCCCATGGCCTGACCTTCGATTGTGCCTAGGCCAACTCGGGCCACGTCTCCGGCGGGCACAATCCATGCGAAAAATCCTGGCGCAAGGTCGCGACCAAAATAAAGTTCTGCGGTATTTGGATCTACATCGGCAAGAACCTCGACCTGGGCACAACTAACATAGCGAGCAACCTTGAATAGGCCAGCTTCACGAGCTACCAGCGAGTTTGGACCATCGGCGCCAATCAAAAGCCGCCCATTGATTTCATATTTCCCATTGGGCCCATCAACTTTTACCGAGGATTCATGCCCAAGCTTAACACCAACACACCTAGTTTTCATCAGGAGGTTTGCTCCGGCCTTTACGGCCCCTATCGCGAGCTCTCTGTCGAAGGATGCACGATCGATGACCAGCGCCTCAACCTTCCCCCTAGTCACCATGAATTGCTTGCCTGACGGAGGATGAAAAATTGCGCCACTTAATTCGCTAAGTACCCACTTTCCAGGTTTAATCCCTAGCTCTTCGAGCCCACCTACTCCGAGGATTCCAGCGCAAGAAACAGGATGGCCTATCTCAGCATGTTCTTCGATGATCACGACGTCCAACCCGCGCTCGGCCAGTAGTTTGCCAGCAAAACATCCCGCCGGCCCGCCCCCAACTATTACAACATCTCTCATGTTCGCCTCGGCAACGGTTTTTTAAGTCATAAGTAAATAAGCTACCGAGTGAGTCCATGCTCGAGACAATAGCTTATATCCTGTTAGGCCTCTTCGTGCTTTTTGGCCCAGGCTTTTTACTATCCTTGGTCCTTTTTCCAAAACCCGGGGACTTCGATTTCTGGAAGCGCGTGGCGGTGAGCTTTGGACTCGGAGTGATGTTATTAATTTACATCGGTGCGGTGCTGTCCCGCCCGCAATTTAAGTTGCTCACCCTAGTGCCATTTACTGAGGCGGCCCTGATTTTATTTGGATTTTTAGCAGTCGTGGCGTACTTGCGAGGAGGAATGGCGGTTCCCGTAGCTTACGCGCGCGCCGTGATGCGTGCCGCCCGCAAACCCAAGCCTCCTGCACAACCTGCCCAAGAACTACCAAAGCCTACTGCGCACCACAACCATGAACATCCGAAACCTCCAACGCCACCCAACCAAGAACAACCCAAGCAAGCTCAGGAACAGCATTGAATCAAGGAGCAGAAGCTGATGGCAGAAAAGACGTTCAAGTACAAACAGGTTATCATAGTTCGAGCTGACCTCAAGATGAGCCCGGGCAAGCTGGCTGTACAGGTAGCACATGGCTCGATAGCTGCTGCTGAAAGGGCTAGAAGCGAACGCAAGGATTGGCTCAAGGGCTGGTTGGCAGAAGGTCAGAAAAAGGTCGTGGTCAAATCGGATGAAGATGAGCTACACGAGTTGCGCGATCAGGCTACAGAACTCGGTGTGCCGAACGACCTCATCCAAGATGCTGGACTGACGGAGCTTCCTCCAGGCACAACCACAGTTTTAGCCATAGGCCCCGCGCCGAACGAGATCGTCGATAGGATCACCCGCAAGTTGCCATTATTGTAGAGGTTGAGTAAATGAAGGTCAGCGAATTTGGGGAACGGGCCCTTGTGGAGCTCGCGAGAAGAACGTTCAAAAGAGGGCCTAGAATAAAAGTTGGAATAGGTGATGATGCAGCTGCGATAGATATCGACGGTCGCTACCTTATCGTCACGACCGACATGCTTGTAGCAGGTACCCACTTCCCGCATGGTACAACTGCCAAACAGATGGGCATTAAGGCAGTAATTGTAAACTTGAGCGACATAGCGGCTATGGGTGCTGCGCCCCTTGCCCTGATTTTTTCGGTTGGCTTGCCCAGGGAGCTCGATGTCGATTTCGTCAGGCGCATGATTAGGAGCATGGACGTTACCGCCCGCAGGTATGGTGCCTATGTAGTGGGTGGCGACTTGGACGAGACCGATGACATCACAATAGCCGGCGCAGCCTTCGGTTTAGCTAAGAAGGGCCAGCTCCTGACTCGCTCGGGAGCCAAGCCCGGGAACGTGATTGCTGTAACTGGTCAGCTCGGCGCTGCCTCGGCGGGTCTGAAGATACTGCTCGAGCGGCTTCCGCCAAAGGGCTATGAAAAACTCATCAAAGCCCAACTTGAACCCATCGCGCGAGTGCGGGAGGGGATGTTGCTGGCCAAAAATGGCGCCAGGGCTGCTATAGATCTAACCGATGGACTTGCCGCAAATCTCTGGCAGGTGTCACGAATGAGCAAGGCAAAATTGATTATAGACCGATATAAGGTGCCGATACATCCACTTGTTAATAAGTTATCCGAGCGGCATGGGTTCGATGTCGAGGAATTTGCTTTTTTCAGTGGCGAGGACTTTGAAATGTTATTCACCCTACGGCGCGATATTTGGGAGAAGGTGCGGCGCGCACTCAAGAGAATCGGAACTGATGCCACCGCGATTGGATATGTTTCAAAGGGCCGTGGGGTATACATTCAAAAACATGGAACACTAGAAAAACTCCCCGACCGTGGATATGAGCACTTTAAGTGAATAATAGTTCAACCCTCATTCCGCAATCCTCATAACTTCAGTCATCCTTCTGTTTCTGGGGTTGAAATTGGATGTACGGGCGATAGTCGAGGGTCTAAACTTACATGAAAAGAAAGTTCTGCTAGCTTTGCAGGAGCTTAAAGAGTCAGAGATTACGGAAATTGAAAAGCATACTAGCCTAGACCACGCCGCAGTAATGCGTGTGTCGCTCAGCCTAGCGCAGAAGGACTTGGTTCGGATATCTGGATCCATGCAACCTTTCTTGAGTATAACTGATGAGGGCCGTGACTACGCCGAAAGAGGCTTGCCTGAGAGGCGCATGTTGGAGGCGTTGGCTCTGCATGGATCGGGGACGGTTGACGAGATCGCGAACCGTGCTGGGCTGACCCGCGAACAGGCTCAGATTTCCCTTGGCTGGCTTCGGCGCAAAAGCTGGGCAGATTTCATCAAGCAGAACGATCAAACGCTGCTCGCAATTACAAAAACTGGCGAGGATGCACTTTCACAGAAGTTCGCGGATGAGAAGCTTTTAATAAATCTTGTCGAAGTTGGCAGCATCGGCGTTGACGAATTGCCGGATGATCTAAAATCTGAGTACAGCATCCTGAAAGAGCGCGGGCTGGTGAGCGTCGAAAGGAAAATCCGGCGGACCTTAACTCTATCTGACCTAGGCAAACGAGTGCTCGAGCTCGGTTTTGAGATGGTCGGAGAAGTGAGTCAGATTACCCACGATCTGCTGGTTAGTAGGGGCTGGCGGGATGTTAGATTTAGGCGCTACGATGTCACCGCTCCCGGGTATCCAGTGTATCCAGGAAAAATCCACCCCCAACAGCAGGTCATCGATGAGCTACGTGAGATATTGTTGGAGATGGGGTTCATCGAAATCAAAAGTAACTTAGTCGAATCCGAGTTCTGGAACTTCGATGCCCTTTTCCAGGCCCAAGACCACCCGGCTCGGGAGATACATGCTAGCCTTTCACTTTCGAAGCCCTCTAAGGCCAAACTGCCTCCTCAAATGCTTCTGAAAAAAGTCATTGCGGCCCACGAAAGAGGAGTTGCTGGGTCTAGAGGTTGGGGCTACAAATTTAACCCTGAGATAAGCCGCCATCCAGTATTGAGCTCTCAGACGACGGCTGCGACCGTCCGCTATCTCGCTTCGCACCCTAAGCCACCAACTAAAGTATTTTGTATTGGGCGAGTGTATCGCCACGATAAGATCGACTACAAGCACCTCGCAGAGTTCTACCAGGTGGAGGGCATAGTCATGAACCCAGGATTGACCTTGCGCGATATGCTGGGCTATCTAAAGCAGATCCTTGTCAAGATAGGAATGCCAAAAGTTAGGTTCAGGCCTGGATTTTTCCCGTACACAGAACCTTCGGCTGAGGCAGATGCTTATCACCCAGATAAAGACGAATGGATGGAAGTACTGGGGGCGGGGATGTTTCGGCCCGAATTACTTCGCCCACTTGGCATACGCTATCCTGTGCTCGCCTGGGGTATTGGATTTGGCAGGATTGCGATGATAAAGCTTGGCATCGAGGACATCCGAGACCTGTATAACAATGATATGGAGTGGCTCAAAACAAGAGCGATGGTGTGAAAATGCCCACGATAACTGTTAGCTACCGCGACCTCTGTATGCTCCTCGGCAGAAAAGTCGGTTTGCCCAAGCTGCGTGAACGGTTGTCCATGTTGGGCTTGGAAGTCGAGGAAGTCGTCGGCGATGAGTTGAAGCTGGAGGTCACACATAACCGACCTGACCTACTTAGTACAGAAGGCGTGGCGCGGGCACTGAAGGGCTTCCTGGGAATAAAGAAAGGGCTTCCATCCTACAAATTGAGAAATTCGGGAATAACCGTTGATGTGGATGCAAGTACGAAGGCTGTCAGGCCATTCATCATGTGCGGCGTCGTGGAAAATGTTAAGTTGACCGATGCTAGCGTCGCGCAGCTCATGCAGATCCAGGACAAGCTACACGAGACGCTCGGGCGAAACCGTCGAAAGGTCGCGATAGGCATTCACGATTTGGACAAGGTCCACCCGCCTTTTCGTTACACCACAGTCACTCCAAAGGGAATCAAGTTCATCCCGCTGGACATGGACAGCGAGTTCACGCCAGCCCAGGTCTTACAGGAACACCCAAAGGGCATCGAGTATGCACATTTGCTGAGTGATTTCACCCGTTATCCAATGATCGTCGATTCAAAAAATGAGGTGCTCTCAATGCCACCGATCATCAATGGTCAACTAACTCGTGTCACAGAAAATACCAAGCGATTATTCATCGATTCTACTGGAACGGATGAGTTTGCGTTAAGCCAGTCTTTGAAAATATTAATGACAGGATTTGCAGAGCGTGGATTCAAGTTGGGCTCGATCACAATTAAATATCCCAATCGCCGTGTACAAACGCCAGACCTTAAAACAGTTAGACGCCGGCTGAACATTCGGAACGCCAATGAAACTATAGGCCTAAACCTCAAGGCTCGCGAAATTGTCTCAATAATGAAGCGCATGCGTTTTGGCGTCGCGGGTACGAAAGGAGATATCATGACCCTTTTAGTTCCACCTTATCGAACCGACATCATGCACGAGGTCGACCTAATCGAGGATCTTGCGACAGGTTACGGCTACGATAAGCTGAGGCCAACGTTGCCGAACGTCGTGACGGTTGGCGAGAAGCACCCGATTGAGGCCCTCGGCGAAAAGGTCAGGCGAGTTCTGACAGGTTTGGGCTTTATGGAAATCATGACGTTCACGCTCGTAAACCCCCGCTTGAATTTCGAGTTGATGAAAACAAGTGGCGATGCAGCAACGATCGCGAATCCAATCTCGGAGGAATACAACATCCTGCGCACATGGCTGATTCCCTCCCTGATGGCAGTGCTGAAAGCAAACAGGCGCCACCCGTTGCCACAGCGCATATTCGAGATCGGAGATGTCGTGCTCCTCGACGATGAATTTGAGACCGGCGCAAGGAACGTGCGAAGGGTCTCCGCTTTAGTCATAGGGGATGATGGCAACCTGACTTACATCAAAGCCGTTGCCGAGTCATTGCTGCGCGAGCTTGGCGTGACCTGGGAGGTTAAGCCGATGGATCATCCCAGCTTCCTCGATGGGAGGGTGGCTGAGTTCCTTGTGGGCGGACGAAGTATTGGCATCGCGGGTGAGCTACATCCTCAGGTCATCCTCAATTTTGAACTCGAACACCCAGTGGCGGCATTAGAGTTCGATTTACCAATAGGCTGATCTTTTGCATGAATTCAAAGCGATCGCGGAATACATCGCTGAAAATTATCCCTTTGCTAAGAAGATCGTGGAGGTAGGTGTTGGGAAAGTTCCTGACGTCGCAATCGAGCTTCAGAGGTTGTTACCTAAGTGTGAGGTAATAGTCACGGATGTAGCGGAATCACCAGAATTATCAGGACGAGTCAAATTCATACGCGACGACATCACAGAACCCAACTCGAGCATCTATGAAGGCGCGGCGCTGATGTATTCCGTGCGCCCGCCGCCGGAGCTTCAACCATATTTGCATGGAGTCGCTCGAAAGGTCAGCGCGGACTTGCTCATAAAACCGCTTGCAAGTGAGAACATCTCGTTGAAGGGAAATCTCATGAATTATCAAGGGGTTGCATTTTACGTATTCAAAGGAGACTAAATAATCATGAGCACAAAAGGAAGTCCAATCAAAACTCCGAATATTATCGCACAAACACCTACAGACACCGCTTTTCTATACTTTAATCCATAGAGGCCATGTAACAAGAAAGATAACAAAAATATCTCCGCAACAATTACAATAATCGACGAAACAGCATATTGGGATAGCCCGTAAGTTGTGGAGCCAAGGAAGCCGTGAATCAAAACCATTAAGAAAGTTCCTGCTATCGTCACCTTGAACATGGTAACTGCGAGCTTGTTGATTGAGCTGATGTCTGTGGTGAATCCAAACACCTTAAACGCGAGCGCGGCGGAACCGAGGCTGACTAGGTAATTGAAAATAAAAATGCTGAAAAACGCGGCCAGAAGAGCGATCGTGGTTTCTTCAGGGGGGATAATAGTAATACCATTTGCATCGACTATTTCTGCTGTAATTAACAACAACATTAGCACTATTACAAAAAATATTGAAGACTTTTTTGCTAAATTTATGAAGCCCATGTATTTTGCCTCCACCAGCATAAATTAGACCTTTAATTGGGGAGAATTCTAGAAATAGTTTTATCGCCATCTGATTTTAAAGCTTAAGTTTTTTGTACGTATTTAGCTGTCTTAAAGCGTGAAAGTTGTCTGGGTGTGCGCGCGGCTTTCCTGCTGGGAAACACCGTTCAGCGTCACAGCTGTGACGTTAGGATCGGCACCGCGAATGTCACACCTGTGACATCGCATGCCATAATTCATCCGCTTATAAACCGCCTCCGCTCAAAGCCTCGGCGGGACATGCCCCAGTATTTGATCGTGTACGATATCAAGGAACTCGATTGTGGAACGAGACAAAGGGTGAGCCGACACCTCCGAAAGCTGCGGGCGGTGAAACTTCAACAATCAGTCTGGGAATCCGGCAAGCTGGCTGAGCTGAAGAGCCTAGCCGATTCAATCGGCATGGCCGGCGGGAAGGCGTTGATGCTGAAGAAACGCGTCGTCCACTTGTCACAGCTGTGACAGAGGAAGCAAAATTGGAACTTGTGCCCCCGCGACCCAGGCACACGTCACACCTGTGACAACACAAAACCCGAAAACTGGAATTCTCACATCAACCCAAGATATGTCACACCTGTGACATGGCCAGCACGCGAGCTAAATACATACAGTTTTTTAGGTTCAAAAATCAACTATTTAACTGCGATGAGGGAATATCCGTGGAATTCGAGAACTGGCGCGATTCGTGAGCGTCGGTGCATCGCTGCGGGAACACTGGAGCAACTGCCGGGAAATCGTGCCAAAAATTGGGTCCTTGTAAGAGCATATTGGCGGGAACACCTAGCGATGATTATAGAGCCAACCCTGGCGCGGGACACTGGCAGAGGCCCTCGAGATAAGCCTAGCATGAGGGTTACCGGGCGGAGGACGTCGAAAAGACAACCGAAGAAACCCGGAGTTAGTGTGATAGGGGACATCGAGGGCCAAAATTTCGATTTTTTGCAAGGGTGGCGACGCCGACCTAGATTAGCTTCCGCTGTTTTGCCTCGCTTTCTATGCGTTTAGCGGGCTCCCAGGATTTCCTCGCGAACTCGGGAAGCTTGCCGCGCTCGCGGACCCATCGCTCTAGAAAATTCATAGTGCGGGGGTCGGAGCTGTACCCGGAGCCGAGTTCGCCGTATTTGCGCCTGAGCTCAGCTATCCTCTCGTCCCTTCTAACTTTTGCGATGATCGACGCCGCTGAGACGACGACATAAGTGCGATCGGCGTAATTCTCCACCACGAGTTTTGTTCGCGTTCGCATGTGCCGCTCGATTCTCTCCTCGAACAGAGCTGGATTTGGATCAGCTGAGTCGACGTACGCGATTTTCGGCTTCAGTCGGTCAAAGATTTTTGCGAAATTCATGGCCTCGATCTCATTGAGGTTGATTTTTTTAACAAGCCGCAGTTCATCGATTTCAGCGGGCGAGATCTCGACTATCTCAAACTTTTCAGCTCTTTCTTCGATCAGCTTGGCAAGCATCTCACGCCTCTTAGGGGTCAGGAGTTTTGAATCCTTGACGCCTGCAGCTTTTAGCTCGTCCAATATTTTCTCGTCCAGAAGCACCCCGCAGAGCACCATCGGGCCGAAAACTGGTCCTCTCCCAGCCTCATCCGCGCCGGCTATCATAGTTTCCCCTCAATTCACCGAGGATCGGCATCTTGTTAAACGCATCGGATGGCAAAAGTTCCCATAAAATACCGGAGGGCTTTCGATAACCGTGCTCCACTTCGATCGTCCTATCTGGGGTAATGATGAAATCTACTGGTATGTCGTGCTCGGCCATAGGAACACTTTCTACGATCTGGAGCTCGTGGACGGTGGTCACGATCGGCGTTGCATCCACGGCAGCTCCTACCTCCTTTAGGATCGCTACTTCAATATCACCGAACCCTCCTCCTTTCCCAACCCTTCCTCCCCTCAAATCGACCGCTACTGAGCCTTCCACGATTAGGTCGATCTTCACATTTCGGATGTCGACTTTGCGCCCATTTTTGAATGCTCCTCGAATAGTTGCAGCCTCCCTATGGTTTTTGATAAGTTTAGGGTCGAGCATGATAAAACCAGCTCTTAGTCGGGGCGAGGCCATCAGCAACCGCTTGCCATCACGGAGCGCGATCTCCCTGACTGCTAACTGAGCAGCATCTGGGTTTACCATGATGACTTTAGCAGACTCATAGGCTGGCAAATTTCGAATGCGAGCTGCAGCTTCATCGCTTCCCACGAAGTTTGGAATCCGTCCCCGCGCAGGTTTTGGAAAGGTCACCAGATCGCGACTTTCGAGCTCTTGCCAAACGCGCTCGCGCAGCAACTGTTTATCCATTTGTAGACCAAAACAAGTTACAAAACACGTTATAGTTATATGCCACTTTTTCTATAATTTACGTAGCGAGGGTGATATTATCTCATCAGATGTCGACGTTAGAGTCGCTGTTGGTGCTTTAGTGGTTTTTTTGATCGTGGGTTTTGTAATCTTTGGTGTCTATTACTTTGGTTTCTACAGGCCAGGAAGAGATGACCTCGAACGCACAAGGACAGCGGCCCTGTCCGAGATAGATCAAACTCTGGGCAAGATCGGTACCTCTCAAGCGCAGATCGAGGCCTCAAACCTCAGGTCGCAAGTTATAGCCGCCAATTCGAAGGGAGCGATAGAATCTACACTTTCAGGGATGTCGTCAATAGCTGCGCGAGAGTCCAAGCGCAAGCAACTCCTCGCTAGAGTCGACGATGCAGTCGCAGGCACGTACCATTCCGATAACGATGTTTTGGCGCTAGCCACGCTTAAAACAAACTTAAAAGACGAGATAAACAATATGACGACCTTAGCGGACCTGCAAGCGTTCGAAAGTTCGGGCGCAATCGATACCCAGGCGACCTCGACTTGGCGGACATACCAACAAACCAACGTGGGAAACAATACGAACGAGTTCAACCAAGTGCTGGAGCTTACAGCAACCTATCGCCTAATCATGCCTAAGGAGAACGCGCTCGCTATAGTAGGCGAGTCGAGCTGGCAGATATTGCGCGGAATGGATTTCCAAGATCCGAAGTTGGTTGCGATCCCAATAACGGATAGCTTCGATCGAGCCCCCGATCTTAGACCTGGCATGGTAGCGGACATTTGGGTGTACGACACTGTAGCCGAGAATTCAAGTTTCCTTTTTGGCCCTGCGGTGATATTGGATACGATATATTCCACCTCAGACCTTTCGACGGTAGCTTGGATCTTGAGCTATGATAACTTCACAAGTAGCTATTCAGTCGATGTTTGGGAGACCCTAAAGGCGTTGGCAGCTGGCTCAACTGGGGCGGCTGCTGTGGACTGGGAGAACTATGCCCTCGACATCATGGAGCGCGTCAGGAGCGCGCACCTCGGAAATTTCGACATCCAGGTTATGTACGTGGTCGCAGTTCCAGAAGATCTTGGCATCCTGATAAGTCAGTACGAGCAGTACACCGCTCTGGGCAAGGATGTCATGCTGCTGCCTCCTCTAGTCTCGAACAACAGCTGGCAGTATCAGGCATATCAGTCGTTCCGTTGAACTTGGTGCAGATAATTTGAGTTACACAAACTAATCATCGATTTTTTATTCAATGAAAAAGTCCCTAATCTGGAGACGATGCCCAACAATTTCCTGATCACAGGGCCTCCGGGGAGCGGCAAGACCTCGGTTATAAAGGAGGCTGTTGAAATCCTGCGAGGGCGAGGCTTCAAACCAGGCGGGCTCTACTGCCCCGAGATCCGAGATGGGGGCCAGAGACTTGGTTTCAGGATGGTGGATCTAATAACAGGAGAAGAGCGAATCTTGGCACACGTAGACCAGCCATCGGGTCCACATGTGAGCAAGTATCGAGTCAACGTCGAGAATGTCGATGCAATGAGCGAGATTGCGATAGGTCGCGCGCTTCGGGAGGCAGATTTCATGGCAATCGATGAGATAGCCCCCATGGAGATCTATAGCGAGGGATTCAGGCGAGCCGTGATGGCCGCGCTGGACTCGCCAAAGCCATTGTTAGCAGTCATTCACCAGCGAACGATGACGGGCTTCATAGGCGCAGTCAAGGCTAGGCCAGACGTCAAGTTATTCGAGGTCACGCCCAGCAACCGCGCAAAGTTGCCTATCCAGCTCGCGGAGATGGTGAGTGGGGCATTGCTCTGAACGCGGTGATATATTTCAGATTGTGAACGAAGCATGTCCTGAAGGGCTAACTCATTTAAGTTTCGATCCTTCAGCAAATCTCTCGAAAAGTAACGGGAGAAAAAGTTTCACCTTTACAAAAGACCAATATTCAATGACTAGACGGGCAAGTGTGTCATAGACGGGCATCACCTCATGGATGGTACGGCAAAACCTTAAATATATCGATGGATAAACCGTTTTACGGTATTGATATGGAAGCCGTTACCGTATCACCAAAATTTCAGGTAGTCATCCCGCAGGAGGTAAGGAAGCGCGTTGGGATAAAGCCAGGCGAACGCATGATGGTGATGGAAAAGGAAAATGTGATATATTTGATAAGGATCGGGGACATAAAAAGCGCGAAGGGCTTTTTGGGCAAGGAGATCTCGACGAAGGGGATAAGGGATGAAGTTGAACGTTTTGGTTGATTCATGCGGCTGGATAGAGTTCTTCGCCAAGGGTGCTTTAGCAGAAAAATATGAACAGTACATCGCAAACGCCAACAAGCGAACCCACTTCACTCCGACGATCGTGCTCTACGAGGTTTACAAGAGGGTGAAACTGGATGTTGGCGAGGAGAAAGCGCTCGAGGCGTGCGCTCGTATCATTGCACACACGACGGTGGTGCCCCTAGACGAAAGTCTTGCTTTCGAGGCGGCAGATGTAAGCTTGAGTCACAAACTGTCGATGGCTGATGCAATTATCAAGGCGAGTGCCGAGCGCCACGGGGCATACGTAGTTACGGGCGATGAACATTTGGGGAAGTTGGACGGTGTGAAGTTTATTACGTAACGATGAGGAGTGTGGTGCTAACATGAAGGCGGTAATAGTCAATTTTAGAGGAGGGCTTCGAATCCGCTATAATCGAGAGGCCATCATTAGACCAATTGGTAAAGTTGAGAGGAATTTGATCGGAGTAAAGGTCATCTGGCAAGATACACGATCAGGCAGCCCGATCATCGGAAAAATCGTCAACACCCACGGCAGCGATGGTTACCGTGCCCGCTTCCCAAAAGGCCTGCCGGGATGGGCGATAGGAAGTAAAGTCGAGATCTCAGGATAACAGTAGAACTGTGAAAATTCTGGAGCTTTCCTATGTTTACTGAAAAGGACAAATATACACCAGAAATCTTTAAAATCACAATATGAATAAGGAAATTGCGGTGACAGTTTGGCGAAGGATGATGAAACATTAGAAGAGTTGCGCAAAATTCGAGCGCTTTTAGAGCCCAAGCCTGCTCCACCAGCCCCAAAAGGTTTGTGGGCTGAGTTCATGGACTTTTTGTTAAAATACAAGGTGTTGGGTTTGGCTGTGGCCTTTATCATCGGCTTGTACTTAGGGCAGTTAGTACAAGCGCTCGTTAACGATCTCATCATGCCAATAATAAGCTACGTCACGCCAGGGGCATGGGAAGATATCCTGGTTGGGAACTTTAGGATGGGCCACTTTATCGGTGCCCTGATAACATTCACAATAGTAGCCGCCGTAATCTTCCTAATAGTAAAAATGAGCAAGAGATGGGGCGTAGAATAGAGTAGAGTAGAATACAAGGTCAAATAAGTTATTAGTACCCGCCAATCCGTAACCATACATTATTTAAGTGTCCCCGATTAGTTAAAATGGGTACATAGGGCTTTTCTAAAAGGCCCCTCAAAGTAGACAGGTAGCTGTTCTTTGAGTTTGTATCCGAGAAAAAATAGGAGGAGAATTAAAATGGCATATAGAGAGGGTTTCAAGCGCGAGATGCACAAAGCGACATGCTCCGATTGTGGACAAGAGACGGAAGTTCCGTTCAAGCCAACCGAAGGCAGACCCATATACTGCAGAGCCTGTTTCCAGAAGCGCCGAGGATCGAGAGGCCGATACTAGGGGCTTTTTTGAGCGGTTTACGTTCTAGGGACGTTCAAATCTGGCTAGCGCTAGCTTTGTAACCTGAATAAAAAACATCGACCGCAATCGCTCAAGTTTCTTCAATTTTTTTATTTTTTTTATTCTTAATCAATTAGCTGGTATTTTTTCTCTATTTATTAGGAATTTTTGAGAATTACGAAATGAATAAATTGATTTTTTGTAGATTAAATCGGATTTGTATTTGTGTAAAATACGTATTCTGGCAAGTAAGTTATTTATTCACGTACAAGAGAGATACTTCTGGACAGGGGAGTTTGAAAAGGAGGGCCAAAAGTGAGGACCAGAACTGTAGCAGAGTCTTCTTCTAGGGCAAAATCTGGCATCACGATAATTTTTCTAAGTTTCATGTTCATCGCAAGCCTATGGCTCATAGATGTCAGCGTCGGCTCCATGCTCAGCGGATCCAATGTGGTCGGTCTGACGGGCATCCACGACCCAACTACAACATATCATATCGGGCTGGTGCTGGCCACATTGAGCTGTTTCATGATCGCCGGGTTAGCCGCGATTAAGATGACCAGATGAAGAAGAAAGGGCAGGCGGATAGAATACCTGCTGATGCCCGTGGCGGTCGTTATCATCATAATTCTTGTATTGGAACTATTCGTGTTCAAGTGAATCATTTGACCCCAGCTTTTCGGGCGGCGCGCAAAGGGCTTTATGCAGTGCCACCTTCAGGCGATTAAGGCGGGTTTTATATGTTATATAGGAGTGTGCAAAATTAAATAACAGTTGAAGGCTTAAGCTATTTTTGCGCAGGTGCCGGTCGACCGCGTGACACTATGTCTCCTCGGTCGAGGGGATCATATGCGGCAGTGCCGACATCTGCGCA
>Ga0315282_10001408_pt1 | contig 45231 bp, 55 predicted proteins | sample YL17G07_20_MG_FD_203693 | JGI IMG/M metagenome (GOLD analysis project Ga0315282, IMG submission 203693) | Sediment microbial communities from Yellowstone Lake, YNP, Wyoming, USA - YL17G07_20 | ecosystem: Environmental > Aquatic > Freshwater > Lake > Sediment | place: USA: Wyoming | collected... | reverse complement strand
AGTCCATTGAAGACTAAGAGAGTTGCCGAGGAACCCCCCCCCCCTTCCGTGAAGGCCATTGCAGATATGCTTCCTTCAGGGACGGATCTCAATGCCCCTGGCTGGAGGGCAGGCTGGACCGAAGAGGCTGCCAATGCTCCGAATGGGAATGTTGTATATGAAAATATACATTCCTAGAAACGGTTGCACATATTGTACCAAGTACAGATGACTGGATTTTTGCGCCTCAAAATTCTAAAGGGTTTATTTCACCACCGACTCCGACTTCTGACCCAAGTTATCTGGAATCCTTCTCCCAGATGAAGCCGCCCCTCTTCCTATAGTGATCTACAAGCCCGCCATCTTGGAGTATGGTCATCAGGAATGCGGGGATGGGCTTGAAGGAGTACATCCTGTCCCCTGCCTTTATCTTACCTTCTCTGAGCGAGAGCTCGACAATACCCCCCGTCTTGACCCTGTCCACCACCTCGGGGCACTCCACGACCGGCAGACCAACGTTGAAGGAGTTTCTGTAGAATATCCTGGCGAATGACTTCGCCACCACCGCGCTCACCCCGGCGTGCTTTACGACCACGGGTGCCTGCTCCCTGCTGGATCCGCAGCCGAAGTTCTCGCCAGCTACGATGATGTCACCCTTGGAGACCTTCGAGGAGAAGTCAGGGTCGGCGCCCTCCATCGCGTGTTTCGCGAGTTCGTTGAAGTCGATCGTCTTGAACTTGTACTTGCCTGGTATTATAAGGTCAGTGGATATATCGTCTCCAAATTTCCAGACTTTTCCTTTCAGTGTTTCCATCATTATACCTCCGGAGGAACCGTGAACTTTCCATTAAGCGCAGAGTAAGCTGCTGTCAAGGGCGACGCAAGATATATGTCCGCCTCCGCGCACCCCATCCTCCCCTTGAAGTTCCTGTTCGTCGTTGAGATCACGATCTCACCCTGTGAGGGGACGCCATGGTGCCCCCCAACGCAGGGTCCGCAACCGGGCACGCCAACCGCGCAGCCAGCCTTCACCAGCTCTTCGATTACACCCTCCCTTAAGGCATTCAGCATAACCTCGCGGGAGGCTGGCATTACTATGGTCCGAGCCCTTACCTTCTTCCCCTTGAGCACGCGGGCGGCTATCCTGAGATCCTCGAGCCTGCCGTTGGTGCAGGACCCTATGAAGACCTGGTCGACAGGCTTGCCCTCGAACTCCGAGACAGGCTTCACGTTGTCCACTTGGTGCGGACACGAGAGCTGTGGCTCCAAAGTTGTGGCGTCAACCTCCAGCACATCCGAGTACCTGGCGTCTTTATCGCCAGACAGTTCGATGAAGGGTGCATCCATCCTCCCCTTCAAAAACTCCTTCGTTGTGCTGTCGGAGGCAATCAGACCGGTCTTGCCGCCCATCTCGATCGCCATATTGGTCATGGTCATCCTGCTGTCCATTGTCATACCCTTGACGGCGCCGCCTGTGAACTCCACCGCCTTGTATGTGGCGCCGGCTGCCCCCACCTCGCCTATGACGTGGATGACGGCGTCCTTTGACATTACGTTCTGTTTGAACTTCCCAGTCACGTTCACCTTCAGCGATTCTGGGACCTTGAACCAGAGCTTCCCCGAGGCGAAGACTGCGGCCATGTCGGTAGAACCTATGCCGGTAGAGAAGGCCGCAAAGGCTCCGTGGGTGCAGGTGTGGGAGTCCGCCCCGACGACTACGCCACCAGGGAAGACGTAACCCTTCTCAGGAAGGATCTGATGGCAGATCCCCTCGCCCACGTCGTATAGGGTTATTCCGTGCTTCTTGGCGAAGTCGCGCATCATCTTGTGGAGCGCCGAGGTGCCCTCGTTTGAACTGGGAGAGATGTGGTCGATTACGAATATTGCCTTCTCCTTGTTCCACACCTTCTTTGCGCCCATCTCCTCGAAGCTCTTTATCATCAGCGGCGCGGTTCCGTCGTGTGCCATGGCGGCATCTATGGGGAGGACGACTATCTCCCCCGGCGATGGTTCGCGCCCTATCCTCCTAGAGATGATCTTCTCGGCAAGTGTCAATCCCATCGTGAGACCACCAAACGTCGTTTTTTATTGGCGGGTATAATTTTAAACCTATCGGGAGCGGGTTCTCAGAGGCATAGGCGCTGGGAAACCATTATTAAAAACAAGAGCATATGTTGTATCGAAGGGATATGAGCGAGAGATCTGGTGTCGAACGTTTTAGCGTCTCTGCCCCGCCCGAGCTGGTTCGCGAGTTCAACGAGATGATAAACAAGCTGGGTCAGGACCGGTCGAAGGCGATACAGCAGGCCATGAGGCTGTTCCTTTCTGAACACAAGTGGGTCGGCGGGTCGGGAGAGTGTACGGGGGCGATCGTGCTGATATACGACCACGAGGTGCACGAGGCCGAGGAGGAGCTGACGGACCTGCAGCACGGCTGCCGAGAGGTGATAAACTCAACGCTCCACCTCCACATAGATGACAGGAACTGCCTCGAGATAATCGCGGTCAGGGGGAGGGTATCGAGCGTGAAGGTGCTTATCGACAGGCTCACTGCGTGCAAAGGGGTTAAGCAGTTGAAGCACACGGTCGTCGGGGTCTAGCGGCGAAGAGGCGACGGGGGTTAGGGGATATTTTTGGTACGCATCGTAGTTCATATAAATACAATTTCTTTCTGCAAATCTTTGAAGTGCTGATCGCCCGTGACGACTTTCGCATTGTTCATTCGAGCGGTGGTCAATATTATCGAGTCAGTCAGTCCCCAGTTGGGCACATTCCTCTTACGCGCAACATCTATCTCCCCAGCCTTCTCTGCTATCTCCTCTGTGAGATCCACGACCACGGTCGACGCTTTTGTGAATGCCAGCTTGGCAGCTCTCCCTGCCATCGTCTCCCTGCCGGTGGCGACCCCCTTGAGCAACTTTCTGCTCAGTTCGGCGATTACTATGGTAGGCGTGGCGGATTCCTTCCCTTCCACATATCTCCTGACAGCCTCACCCCGCTTTGAGCCTATGAAGTACTCGAACCACGCGAAGGAATCTATCACATAATCAAAGTTCATGGGACTCGGCCTCGTCCTCTTCCGTGAAGGGTGCAAGGTTAGGGTTTGAACCGAACATTGATTTGGGGATCTTGTACTTCTCAGCCAGAAGCCGCATTATTACCTCATCGTAGTTCTTTGCCTTCTTTTTCTTTACGAGATCACGCAGTATCTGAGCCGTCTTCTTGCTGACCTGGATCGTGGTGCTCATAGTTATATCTATAGCTATAGATAGTCTTAAACGTTGTGGAAAAAGGAAGAAATCCTGCATAATTAATGGGAAGATAAAAAAGGAAAAGGGGTATTGGCCGTCGCAGACTACAGCTTGACGCCTTCCCGGGATACCTCTGCAGGGAGCTCTGGGAACTTTTCCTTGATCTTCTGCTCAGCAACTGCGGCAGCGTCCGTCAGGATCTTGGCGGCATCCTCGTTTGCTGTTTCGAATGAGACGTTCAAACCTGAGCTCGCGCCTGCTTCGGTAACTATGCTGGAGAGCGACTCGCCGAGGCTGGCGAACCCTCTCTCCGCCTCGGGCACCACCTTGAGCACGCTGCTCTGTATGCCCTTGATAATCGATAGCGCCGGCGTCACGGTGTTGAGGAAGTCGCCATAGTCCTTAACTGTCGTGAGGCGCAGGGATATGGTTTCCAGTGCCAGTTTTATCTGCAGTACGCGCTTCTCGAGCTTTCTCACCTCAGCCAGTTCATTGGCGTACATCAGAGCCCTTTGCCTGTCGTGCTTGGTGTAGGAGTCGACGACCTTGGCGAAGATCGTCCTGTCCTTCTCGGAGAGCCTGGCGTTGGCGAAGTCAAGCCTCTGGTTCTGGGCGTTGATCAAGTTTATTGCATTCTCGATATGCGGCTTGAGGGGACCAGGAGGGGAGGGGGCCTTCTTCTGTGGGGCATCCCAGCTCTTTGTAAAGTCTCTCATTAAATTTTTCCACCTTAGTTGATTTCAAAGGCAAAAGTAGTTAAAAAGAGTTTCGAGTTGGCTGTAGAGAGGATCCTGCGAAGTTGGGGCAGGACTGGCAGGGTTCTGTCAGCGCTCGATGAGAACTGAGCACTTCGCCTCCGTAGCGACTCTGGTGCTCACGCTTCCGAGGTTCTTTAGAGATCCCACCTTATCCTTGCTACCCATAATGACGAGATTTATTCCCTTCTCTTTTATGAAGCGGAGGATCTCTTCTGCCGGATCACCCTCCAGCATTACCGTCTCAGCATCTACGTGGGCCTCGATGGCTACCCTCTCTGCGTGGTCTAAGATCTCCTTGGAAAACTCCATCTGGACGTCATAGTATTCAGGCTCGATAGCGATCTTGGATTTGGTCTCGTACGGGAGTCTCGTGCTCAGGACGTGCACTATGTAGAGCTTTGAGCAGAAGATCTTTGCTAGTGCTAGGGCCCTCATGAGAATTATTGCTGAGACCAATGGGCTGTCGAGCCCCGCCATGATCTTCTTGTAGGGGGAGATACGGCAGCTTTTGATATACTCCTCAAAAGGTGACTTAGCGACTTTATGTGGCTCCTTTGTTTCAGACATATTCGCTCACCAAGCCAGTGCGCTGGTTTCATATATACTCTGGCATATACATATTTTATTGTTAGCTCATCTCATCGCCCGTCAAGATCACAGTTATATTCGACAGAGGTATCGGTTAGCAGGTAGGATGGGCATGGAGAAGGTACTGTACTTGGTATCCGGAGGGATCGATTCGCCGGTTGCCGCGTACCTGGGAATAGAGAGCGGCTGGAGACCGGTCTTCCTCTACTTTGATAACACGCCATTTACTGGCGCCAATACCAAGGAGAGGGCACTAAGGACAATCGAGAGGGTAACCCGCGTGAGTGGCATCAAAGGGGAGACGATCATAGTGCCCCACGGGAGGGATCTCAAGATCATCGTTGGGAGGTGTAAGAGGAACTTCTCGTGCCTACTCTGCAAGAGGATGATGTACAGGAAGGCGGAGAGGATCGCCGATAAGTACGGCTGCGGTGCTATAGTCACCGGTGAGATCCTCGGGGAGCAGGCGAGCCAGACGCTGCGCAACCTGATACTGGACAGTGCGGTTGTTAGGACCCCGATCCTGAGGCCGCTATTGGGCATGAACAAGCTGGAGGTGGAGGGCATCGCCAAGGAGATAGGGACGTTCGAGATCTCAACCTCGAAGGCACAGCCCTGCAGTGCCGCCGCGGTGAAGGCCAGAACCCGCGCCAAGCCGGAGGAACTCGAGAGGGAGGAGAGGAACATACCCTTTAAAGAGCTTGTAGAAGAGGGAATCAGGGGCGCGGTGAAGATCGGTTCGCCCTGACCGTGATCTCTTTGGACGCTGAGAGGATCCGCTCCAGATCAGCATCGGCAAAATCCTGATCTAGTAAGATTTTCTTATCATACCTAGCGGAGATGGAGAGGTCGATGCCCACCATCTCTGACCAGCGCTCGAGCAGGCCGTCATCCATGGCTATGAGGGGGAAGAAGACACAGACTTGAGGTGGCATGATCTTTCTGATTGTCTTCAGGCTTGGCTGCAGACCGGAGACCACCCCCCCGATCCCTTTGCTCCTTGCAGCATGTACGGCGAGCTGGAGCTGGAGGGGGCGCAACCTGTCAGCATCCCTCTTGTTGAGGGGTACGACTATTGCCCTAATGCGGTTTCTTGGCATCCACCCAGCGAGGATTCGCAGGTTCACGAACGTGGAGTTCGTCAGTCCCTCCCTGTTCTCCAAAACCAGCGCCTTCAGCTGGGCGCCCCTCTTCATCATGCACCACGAGGCGAGCACAGAGTCCGCCGTCTCGTCCACGATCCCCAGGAGCATCTCCTGGGCGCCGACCGGGAAACCGTCCGGACCCCTTATGGACCGCGCGTAGATGATCGCCAGCTCGTCCCGGATCTCCACGCTGATCACCTGCTGTGGGTTTGTGAGGTCGACCTTAAGGTCCTTGCCGAGACCCAGAATCGACTCGCCGAGGAGGGCGGCTACCTGAACGCTTGAGTAGGGGTGAGAGCCGGTCCTCCTGCACTTCACTGCGAAGGTGCCCGATCCGAGGGTCTTTCGAGCAGCCTCGGTTCCGGCCTGCACAATGGTCTCCAAGTCGGCCTTTAAGGCGACCCCCGGCGAGGTGGAGGAGACCCCGAATACCCTCGCCACGCGCCTAGCGACCCTCTCGCTCTCCTCAGTGTGTATGTAGATCCTCCCAGCTGTGCGCCAGATATCTGAGAACGGGATGCCCTCATCCTTGAGTAAGCCGCGAATGGTCTTGAGGACGAGGTTCTCGTAGGCCCGCCTCACCGGCTTGCTCTTGATCCCTATCTCCCCTCCTGTCCGGACGACGACCACGCCCTCCATGGCACATGCTTCCTTCGAGAAGATTGACGGGGACTGGATAAATACTTAACTAAAAGAAAGAATATGAGTGGTGTAAACGATAGGGGTCATGGAGGTTCAGGTTCATGTCTTCGGATGAAGCGGAACTTAAGGAGCAGCTCGTAAAGTGCATGAAGGTGCTTCACGACAGGGGGCTTATGACAGGAATAGGCGGCAACGCCAGCATCAGGATAGAGGGAACCGAGGAGGTTCTTATCACACCGGCAGCCCTTTACAAGGGGGAGCTCAAGCCTGAGGACATAGTAAAGATCGACCTCCAAGGGAACGTGATAGAGGGTTTATTCAAGCCCTCCATAGAGTGGCACTTCCACAATGCCATCTACAAGAGGAGGCTCGACGTGAACGCAGTGGTACACACCCACAGCCCCATGACGACAGGTCTGGCGCTGGCAGGCAAGAAAATAGAGCCGATAACCCTCGAGTCCGCCGTGATGCTTGCGGACGTCCCGATCCTCGAGTTCAAGTATCCGGGGACTAAGGAGCTAGGCGACCTAGTAGCGGAGAACATACTCGGACACCGCGCAGTGATACTTCAGAACCACGGCGTCATTGCCGTTGGATACGACCTGATAGAAGCCCTGACCACCATCGAGGTCCTGGAGGAGGTCTCCACGATGATGTTCGTCGCCTCCCACTTCGGTGGGGCTAAACTTATACCGTCAGACCAGATAGAGTTGATCAAGAAGCTCTACAAGATCTAGTTGAGGGATCAGGATGCTCGACATAAAGTTCGTCAGGGACAACCCAGACGCCATGAGGGCTAACCTGGCCAGAAGGAACGACCCTGTGGTTTTGAAGATGTTCGACGAGCTTCTCAGCTACGACCAAGAGTGGAGGAGGTACTTCGCAGAGGCGGGCGACCTGAGGAGCAGGAGGAACAAGGTCACGGAGGAGATCGCCAAGCTGAAGAGGGAGGGGCTGGACGCCTCGGAGAAGATGAGGGAGGCGGCAGAGATCCCGCAGAGGATTAAGGAGGTCGAGGAGAAGATGAGCCTTCAAAGGGAGAAGATGGACTACATCCTGATGCGGCTGCCGAATCTCATGGACGAGAGCGTGCCTTACGGGAAGGACGAGACCGAGAACGTGGTCATTAGGACATGGGGCGAGCCGAAACATTTCGGTTTCAAGGTGAAAGATCACATTGATCTGGCAGTGGCCCTCGACCTTGTGGACATTGAAAGGGCGGCCAAGGTCTCGGGGGCGAGGTTCTACTACCTGAAGGGGGACCTCGTGAGGCTGAACTTTGCGGTTGTGAAGTACGGCCTGGACTTCATGGCACAGAGGGGCTTCCTGCCGTTCCTGCCGCCCTACATGATGAAGAAGAAGATCGTGGAGGGGGCTGTTGCGCTCTCGGACTTTGAGGACATGATCTACAAGATAGAGGGGGAGGACCTCTTTCTGTTAGCCACAGCGGAGCACGCACTGCTGGGCCTCCACGCCGACGAGATACTGGACGGGAAGAGCCTACCGCTCAGGTACTGCGGAGTGAGTCCCTGTTTTAGAAAGGAGGCGGGGGCGCACGGAAGGGACACTAAGGGGATATTCAGGGTTCACCAGTTCGAAAAGGTGGAGCAGTTCGTATTCTGCAAGCCGGAGGACTCGCCGAAGGAACACGAGCTACTGATAAGGAATGCGGAGGAGTTCTTCCAGAGCCTCAAGCTGTCATACCGTATTGTGAACGTCTGTAGTGGGGACTTGGGCACTGTAGCGGCCAAGAAGTACGACCTGGAGGCATGGTTGCCGGGTCAGGGGAAGTACAGAGAGGAGGTCTCCTGCAGCAACTGCACCTCGTACCAGGCGGTGAGGTCGAACATAAGGTACAGGGACAGGACCAGCGACCCCACGAGGTACGTCCACACGCTGAACAGCACGCTCGTGGCGACCGAGAGGACTCTGGTTGCCATCATGGAGAACTACCAGCAGAAAGACGGCGCCATCGCAATTCCGGATGTGTTAGTGCCTTATATGAACGGGTTGAAGGAGATAAAGCGCTCCAAGTAAGGCTTGCTCGGGCTAAAAGATGATACAGTAACGGAGGGACTCATACTGAGTTATCAGGGTGGCTACACAGGAAAGCTCCTCAGGGTTGACCTCACGTCCAGAGAACTGCGCGAGGAGAAACTGAGCGATGAGACCCTGAGGAAGTTCCTAGGCGGTAGTTCCCTTGGGGCAAAGATACTTTACGACGAGCTCGACCCATCAGTAGGGCCCTTGGACCCTGATAATCTGCTCATATTCTTGACCGGCCCGCTGACCGGAACCATGTGCCCGTCCTGCGGGAGATACTGCGTCTGCACCAGATCGCCTCTGACGGACATATGGGCAGAGGCGCATGCGGCGGGCTACTGGGGTCCGGAGCTGAAGTTTGCGGGCTTCGATGGAATTGTGATAAAAGGGAAGTCCGAGAGACCGGTCTACCTCTGGATCAAGGACGGGGTTTACGAGCTGAGGGACGCGGCGGCGCTCTGGGGCAGGGACACCTATGAGACCGAAGCCGTCCTCAGGAAGGGGCTACAGGACGAGAAGGTGAAGGTCTCTTGCATAGGTCAGGCAGGCGAGAGGCTAGCAAGAATATCCTCGATAATGAACGACATGGGGAGGGCTGCAGGCAGGTGTGGCGTGGGGGCAGTGATGGGCTCGAAGAACCTCAAGGCGGTGGCGGTTAGGGGGACGAAGCTGAATGTCTTCCCGGTGGCAAGGGAGGCGCAACTGAAGGAGTACCTCCGCAAAATATATGTTTCCATCAGATCCCACCCCACGGTTCAGATCTACACCTCGTACGGGACGGACGGCATAATGAGTATGATGCACGAGTACGGGGACGTCCCGATAAAGTACTTCACGAAGGGCGAGTGGACCGACGGCGTGAGGAAGCTCTGCGGGGAGACCATGTCCAAGACGATCCTCTACAAGCAGTATGCCTGCTACAGGTGCCTGATAGCCTGTGGCAGGGAGGTGAATGTCAAGGACGGAAAGTACGCCGGGCTCATGGGGGCAGGACCTGAGTACGAGACCTGCGCCTCGCTCGGCATGCTCTGCATGAATGACAACCTGGAGGCGGTCTCGAAGGCGAACGACCTCTGCAACAGGTACGGGCTGGACACGATATCCACGGGCAACGTGATAGCGTTCGCCATGGAGTGCTACGAGAAGGGGCTGATAACCAAGGATGAGGTGGGTCTGGACCTGACCTGGGGGAACGCGGACGCGATAGTCGAGATGGTCAACAGGATAGGGAAGAGGGAGGGGTTCGGTGCCGTTCTGGGGGAAGGTGTCAGGATTGCGTCTGAAAGAATAGGCAAGGGGGCGGGGGGGTTCGCGGTCCACGTCAAGGGACTGGAGGTACCCATGCACGACCCAAGGGCTTTCAAGGGGATGGGGCTCCAGTACGCCACATCGCACAGGGGGGCCTGCCATCTTAGGGGTATGATGTACCACATAGAGCAGGGCGAGAGGGTGCCCGATCTTGGAATTCATAAGAGGTACGAGAGGTTCACGGTGGACGACAAGGCGGAGCCGGTCATCGCGATGCAGAACTGGCACGATGTTTTAGATGCGATGATAATGTGCAAGTTCGCGATCGTGCCGCCGGCGTCGGTACTGGCGATGCTCCAGATGGTCACTGGGTGGGACTACAAGCTCCCCGACCTGCTGAAGGCGGGGGAGAGGGCTTACAACCTGAAGAGGCTGATAAATGCGAGGTATGGGATGACCAAAAAAGACGACACCCTGCCCAAGAGGCTACTACTCGAGCCGCTGCCCGACGGCGGTTGCAAGGGGAGCGTTGTGGAGCTGGACAGGATGCTGCCCGAATATTATAGGTTGAGGGGCTGGGACGCGGAGGGTATGCCTACCCCCGAGAAGCTACGGGAACTCGGGCTTCCATAATAAGATCTGCGGATAGATGCAGCCGGTCAATCAAAGGAAGCTCAGGACCGCTGGCACCTCAACGATAGAGTTGATCGACACATCAGGATTGGACGCCATCAGCTCCTTTTTGAAGATGCCGTTCAGTAATCCGACGGTCTTTGTCCCTGCGCGTTTTCCGGCCTCGATGTCTGTGGGCATGTCTCCAACCATGGCGGTCTCGTCCGACCTGAGCCCGAGCTGCCTCAGCGCGAAGAGCAGGGGGTCTGGAGAGGGTTTTCCATTCTTGATGTCGTCCCTGGACACTGCCACGCCGAAGTATGACTCTATCGAGAACGTCTTTAGTATGTGGAGCAGTTCCTTTCTGCTCCTGGTGGTCACGATAGCCATCTTTAAGCCTTTTTTCCTGAGCTCCTCCAGAACCTCTGGGACTCCGTTGAACAGACTTGAGTTGTTTGCGATGTGTTTTAGGCGGTTATATGCGAGGATCATCATATGGACCCTCTTATGAGGAGGGAGCCTGACGTACTTTCCCAGCCGCCACAGGAACGAGATGTTGGCTAACGGCGAGGACCTTGTTATTAGGATCTTGCTCAGGTTCTCCCCCACGTTGCGCCTCTCCTCCTCGGTGATGGTGGCGCCCAGACCCTCGACTACTTTGATGAATGCGTCTCGCATGGGTATTATGCAATCGAGCAGCGTTCCATCAAGGTCGAAGAGGACTCCAGCAATCATGTGATACACCTGAAGCGATATCAATTCGTGGTAGTCCTTAAAATAATTTGCCTGATCAGACAGCCATGAATTTTCAGGCTACCTAGGCTATAGAATGTAGTTTACCGTCTACATGAAGTTCAACAGTGCAAGCAAAGGTGCCTGTCACTTTAACCTCTACAGAATGTTTCTCCTGCTCACCTATTTGAAATTGAGCTAATTTAGAAGGTCTAGGAGGGGCAGCATTAAAAATCAGTTTATCATCAACAAGTACTTTTAAGACCTCACTAATTGTACAGGCAGTTACCATGATGCGGTGCTTTTCCTTTTCGCCCACTTCGAAGAAGGCGTTTACCATACGTATCGCTGCTAAAGTTTGGCAATCGGCTTTATTTAAACTTATGAACTAAACCGCAGGTTCTACTATTTAAGAGCACTCTGAGGGACTTTTGGTATCAGAAACCGTTTCGCAAGCCCGAACCCGAAGACGATGACCCACGCCACCGCTAGGTCGATCACGCCCTGCGTCGCGTTCATTGCAGAGACGAAGCTCACGAAGCCCCAGATCGAGCCGAAGAAGAAGGTCTGGATAACCTGCTCCACCGGCATGGAGAAGAAGAGCGGGATCGCCCAGTAGTAATTGAGGAATACCGCCACGACGCACCTCGCTAGCAGGGCTAGGGCACCCGCGGGGGCGAACCTGGCGACAGAGCGGTAGGTCAGCGCAGGGTTGCTCCTCTCCTTGAGGGGGGTTAATTGAAGGGCGCCGAGGACCAGCACCATGGATATCGTTGTCGAGAACTTCATCACGGCGCCGACAAAGCTGGCATATCCGATGACCATGAGTATGGCGAAGAGCCCGACTCCAGTGAGAAGGGCGTACCGGGTCCCTAGGATGAAGAACACGATCATGACTGGGAGGGCAACGAAGTCTATGGACATCCCCCAAGGCGCCCTCAGGGGCAACGCCCTGTTTATGAGCTCAAATACGGCCGTCAGGGCCAGCATTGAGGCTACAACGGATATCTTGAACGCCTTGGACTCCACCCTCGCCATGGGCATCATGAATTAGCATAGACGGGTGTGCTGACATTTAAGAGTATCTACTTGATTATGAGTAAAACAGGCGGATTGTCTGCTGGCAGAAGACTCAACCTGTGATGGTGTTTATGCCTTGTTAGAACCGACCTTTTTTGGGCGTGCCTTGCCAAACGGGCATACCTTGATGCATATGCCGCAGATGGTGACGGCGTGCTCCACCATATGGTGCTTTTGAGCCAACAGCTCCTTATTCTTGACAAGCCTCTTGTAGCACTTGTCGGCATCGAAGATCTCCTCCCTGCTGCCGGGGCGAACCTCGAACTTGGAGTATCTGAGCGCCTTCGATGGGCAGGTCAAGACGCAGAGCCTGCACTCGCCGCACCCGTTGCCTATGGGCTTGCCTGGCATGAGCGGCATGTCCGTGAGCACCGTGGCTAGCCTGATCCTCGAACCGTATGTCGGGTTTATCAAAAGCCCGTTCCTACCTATCCAGCCCAGCCCCGCGGCCCAGGCGAAGGGCTTGTGGGAGACGTGCCCGAGGTGCCTCTTCTGGTCGACTATCATGCTGGCAGGGATTGTGAGGGTGCGGTAGCCTTTGCCGGAGATCTTTGCGGCGACCTTGAGGGTTATGCTGTCGAGGGCGAGGTTTGCGGTCCTGTAGGCGTGCGCGTAGAGCATACCGGGGTCGTCCACGGTTGTCATCTCGATGGCGCAGCTGGGCAGGGCGACGGCCACGGAGATGGCGTACCGGAACTTGTCCAGGGAGAGCCCGCCGTAAACGGGAAGGTCCTTCAGTAGTTTCAGGTCGGCCACGCCGGTGAGAGTGGTACCTGCAGAGCGAGCGGTTGACAGGACCACCTCTGTATTTTTCTCAATGCCATTGGGCAAAAGAGACATGGTATAAAACTGGACAAAAATAGATATAAGAGGATTTCGAAAAACCTGCCAAAAATGGGGTCCAATGGAAAATTTGGCCGTTTCTGATGGTTTAAAATTGGAAAGAGGGGGTTTTTCAAAAACCTCTATAATTTGTTGTTTAGCGGGCATGAGAGGATACAGTATTGAGTTGTTTGATAGAGGCTGAGAGATTGGGCATGCAAGGAATTGCAAACCCACCAGCAGAGCGGTCACGCGAGGATTGCTTTGGCGTTTTCCTTCTCCGCCGCTCTGGCCTGTTTTGCATCAGAGGTCAGCAACGGCATTCCAGTCTCTCTAGCTAGGGCTATAAAGAGGGAATCGTAAACGGTAATCTTGCCTCTAACGGCTATCGCGAATGCCTCCCGTAAAAACCGCTCTTGGTCCACTCTCTTTACGAGCTCTGATTTTAGGAAGGAGGCCAGGACCTTGCTTGCGTAGTCTTCCTCCAGCCCGTCCATCACAACCCGCTTCCATATGGCATTGAAGGCCTCCTTGAAGGCGAGGTCGAGGGTTATGCTACCTCCTTCAAGGTGCCTCCTGACCTCGGGCCAGCCTTCCTCCCTTGAAAGATACTTTATCAAGGCAGAGGAGTCAGCGACTATCACGATCCTCCCTCACGCTCTTTGCAGCGAAACCCTTAGAGGCTGGTGGCATCTCTTCTAGGAGCTTGTCAAGACTCTTTAAGGACTCCTTAACCCTAGCCTTCCAAGCGAGCTCCTCCAAATACTTTCTAACGGCTTCGCTAACGTCGATCCCTCCCTCCTCCAAACTTTTTTTAATGTCCTTCCTGACACGGACGCTGATTACTTCGGACATATGTAAACTTAATGTTTACATCAATATAAACGTTTTTGTATACGGGAACCATTGAGGTGCGGATCTAGGAGAGTGGCACTCTCAGGTGAATACTCTAGAGAACATGAAGGCATTGGTTAGTGTGGGTGAGCTGCCAACCCCTTCAGGGTGTTGGCTTCCGGGCTCGCAGGCTGCTATCTCTCTTGCCTGTTCATCCCCGGTCTGGGCTGGTTCAACTTCAGCCCATCGGGCTGCGGCCTTGGCCAAGAAAGGCAGGCCGATGTTCAGTGCGGCGTTGTAGTCGGCGTTGAAGGTCATGCCACAGTTGTAGCAAAACAGGGTTGATTGGTTCAGGCGTGTCAACTACCACCTATTAAAATAGGTGGCTTGTAGTCATGTGTAGGTGCTGAGATGAACGCAAATACCAGATTGCCAACGAACCCCTCGACTTGGTTAGGTGCTCTTGCCCCCATCTGGTGTCAGGGCAGTAGTCCCCGCTCTCACCGTCTTGGGATTCGTACCTTACCCACACACGACATGATGAATATTGACCGATTCACCGTAAAACACGGCGATAGCCAGACGTATAAGGGTTGCGGTATAATCAGTATAGTATGCCAAAGAAGAAGACAATCACAATTAGAGATGACCAAGCTGAGTGGGTTGAAAGAAAATACATCAATCTCAGTAGATTCGTCCAAGCAAAAATAGATGAGGAGATGCAAAGTGAGGGTAAGAAGGGTAATTCCAGTTAAGCTGAAGCCTACGGAAATGCAGAAGCAAAAACTGGATCAGATGTTCGCCGAGAACGAGAGATTGGTTAGATGCCTACACGAGTTCTGTAAGCGGACGGGAATCATAGACTACTACAGGATGTACGACCTCTACTATGCCTTTTGCAGAGAGAACTTCAATCTCCAGTCAGAGGTCATACAGCAACAGATGAGGCAGATATGCTCCACGTTCAAAGGCTCCTACAAATCGAAACGCATACCAGACATAGACCCAACAGAGTTTCCGATTCGACTCACTTGTGGCGAGAGACACCTGTTCTACTTCGATTTCAACGGTGGATTAGGTGCCAAGATATCCTTACTCAACGGCAATGGCTTCAAAAAAGAGAGAATATTGATTCACGATGGTGAGTTGAACGAGCCGTTGATCGATTTAGCGAGATACAAAGTGTCAGACTCGCTACTGTTTCCAGATTATAAGCTTTTAATCACACTGAGTAAGGACACATGTATTCAGTACAAGCCAGAAACGACCATCGGCATTGACTTTGGCGTTAAGAACTTGGTCACAGCGGTAACTCAGAACAAAGAGGTTCTACAGATACCTGGAGAGCCGATTTTAGTGGCTCACAAAAAAAGGTATAGAACACCGAAGGACAAAGCAGAGACTCGGCTCGAAAAAGTTCACCTACAACGACAGAAAGGTTGTCAATGATTACGTCTACGAGACCGCCAACAAGGTGATAGGTTTCGCCAAGCAGTTTGAGAGACCAATTATCGTTCTAGAACGCCTAAAAGGGCTGAAAAAGAGGATGTCGTATTCTCACATACACTCGATATCTCCATATGAGATGTTGCACCAAGCGATAATCAACAAGGCCCTCTGGAACAACATCCCATTCAAGGTCGTGGGTGCGAGGTACACATCCCAGACGTGCCTAGAATGTGGCTACAGGAACAGAAAGAATCGGAACAAGGATAAGTTCAAGTGTTTGAGTTGTGGTTATGAAAATGATGCTGATGTTATTGCGGGATTAAATATATTAAGAGGGGGTGAAAGAGGCGAATTCCTCCACCCTACAAGCAGGGTGGTCCCTTTCGCATAATTTCTATGGGGTGGTATTTTGATAATTGTTGAGTTCTCTGTCGTCCCCCTAGGAACCGGAAGCACGAGCGTGAGCGAGTACGTCTCAAAGGCGTGCAGGGAGGTCGAGAGGTCGGGTGTCCGCTACATGATAACCCCGATGGGGATGGTCATAGAAACAGATACCATCGACAAAGCGTTTGAGGTGATAAAGAAGGCGCACGAGGCGGTAATCCGGGCAGGAGTAACGAGGGTGAATACCACTATCAAGATCGATGACAGAAGGGACAAGGAGAGAAGTATGGAGGATAAGGTTAAGGCAGTGAAGGTGAAAAAGTCATAAGCCCGAAGGACGCAGTCTAAAAGCTTATTTAGAGTTCCTAAACATAGCAATGCACGAGGAGTACATATGGGTGATAGTGACCTCCTTCCCGCCCGTGCAGGCGGGGTCTTCCCGCCCGTGAAAGATAAAATCCTCATCGCCTACGTCACGAAGGGCGGCGTTACCGAGGAGGTCGCCAACGTCATCGCGGGTGTCCTGCGGGATAAGTATTCATTCGAGGTCGACATAGTCAATCTGAAGGACAACAAATCACCGAATATTTCGCAATATAGAAACGTCATTGTTGGATACGGTGTCAGGATGCAAAAAGTATACGGGGAAGCTCTAAAGTTTCTAGAGACAGATTTCAAAGATAAGAATGTGGCAGTTTTTGTATCGTCCATTGAAGTCGGAGATCCAAAGGGCTATGAGGGTGCAGTTCAGAAGTATATAAAAAACACTTTGGAGAAGTATCCTCACGTAAAGCCGGTTGCAACCGAAGTCTTTGGAGGAAGAATATCGATCTTAGGAAGGACGCTAATCGATAAACGTGATATGACTAAAGTCAGCGCGTGGGCGGAGGAGCTTGGCAAAAAGCTCAGCAGTTGATTGTTTATTCTCATAAATAGACATTAGGACGATTAACTGAAGTCTTTTTTGCTATTAATCCTTATATATTATGATCGATCTACGTCGCCATTGTTGTGCGACCCATGTCTAAGGCAGTCGAGATCTCATCACTCACCAAGGATTTCGGTTCCGTTAAGGCACTCAACAGCCTAAACTTGGGCATTGAGGAGGGGCAGGTTTACGGTCTGCTCGGCCCAAACGGCTCTGGGAAGAGCACCCTGATGAAGATCATGGTGGGTCTCATAAAACCCACCTCAGGAAGCGTCCGCATCTATGGAAGCGACCCGCAGGCTGATCCAATTACCGTCCGAAAGGTGGTGGGCTACGTCCCGGAGACGCCGCGCCTCTACGACTTCCTCACGGGCAGGGAGTACCTGGACTTCGTTGCCGACCTCTACGGCGTCCCGCTGGGCGTCAAGAGGGAGAGGATTAAGCACTTCCTCGAGGCCTTCGAGCTGAAGGGGAGGGAGGACGAGATGATCAGCGGTTACTCCCAGGGCATGAGGCAGAAGGTCGTCATAATAGGCACGCTACTCCACAAGCCGAGGCTGCTTATAATGGACGAGCCACTCAACGGGCTGGACCCGCGCTCCGCGAAGATCGTGAAGGATCTCCTCCACAAGCTCTCCCACGAGGGCGTCACCACCATCTTTAGCACCCACATACTGGAGATCGCCCAGGCCATCTGCGAAAGGGTTGCCATCATGTACAAGGGGGCCCTGCTCTTGGAGGGCAAGGTCGAGGACCTCAAGACAACGGCGGGCATGCCCGGCTCCAGCCTTGAGGACGTCTTCCTCAAGCTCACCGGCACCGACGACGTAAGGGCGGTGGTGGAGGAGCTGGTCAAATGAGGCTGCAGAACGTCAGGATCCTCGCGAGCATCCTGCTGCTCTCGCAGCTCAGGGGTAGGAGGGAGAAAGGGGGCAGGGGCTTCTTCAGGAGACCGAGGACGCTCCTGATTGTGGACGCCGTCGTCTTCGTAGGGGCCTTCGTCTTTGCCTTTTCTATCATGAATGTTGTGCCGCCGGAGGATCTCATGCCCGTCCAGCTGATGGCGACGCAGATCCTAGCCTCGGTTCCTATGATAGTCCTCCTCTTCATGGTCATCTATGGCATATTCTTCGTCATAGGGGAGACCGCCCAGTTCTCCTCCAGCGAGATGGTCAACTACATGCCCATATCGGCCACGGAGTACGTCCTCGCCTCGTCCCTCTCCGCCGCCTTCATGTACCTCTTTATACTGACCGCGGTCCTAGGGATCACGCTCGCCCTCGCGCTGAAGTTCAACATGCTGGCGGTCTGGGCCTTCTCCGCGCTCCTCTCCGGCTTCTTCATGGTCGTGGGAGGGTTCGTGTCTGAGATAATCAGGGCGCTCGTGAACAGGGTCTCCTCGAGCTTCTCGAAGCGCGGCGGCAGGTCCGCGATAATATCCAGGGCGATACTGATAGTCTTCGTCCTGGTGGTCTCGCAGCTCTTCTTCAACCCCAACATCCTCTACAGTGTTCTCGGCGTCTTCGCACCCCAGATCTACGTACTATGGTTCGTTCCGGTGATATGGCCCTCCATAGTGGTCATGGAGCTGGCAAACGGGAGCCTGCTGGGTGCAGCCATCTTCTCGTGCCTGACGGTTGCCTTCGGGTTCGCGCTAATGGGCCTCGGCGTCTACCTCCGAGCCAGGTACTGGGTCCCGCTGCCCGTCACGATAAAGCTCACCAGCTCGAAGGGGGGCGGGTACAGGGGCAGGGGCGTCTTCGGTACTCTCGGATTCAGTCAGGCGGAGTCGGCGATCATATCCAAGGACGCGCGGTCGCTGTTCAGGCGGAAGGAGATGGTACGCTTCTGGTCGATCCCGATAATAATGATCGTCCCCATCCTCCTAACCACAGGTTCGATGGATTATTACGAGATGTACGGGGTCACTGGCATGATCTGCCTCCTCGGCGCAGGGATGCTAGGGCTCTTCCTCTCGGTGATGTCAGTAGGGCAGGAGGGGCGCGCCGTCTGGAACCTCTTCTCATCGCCCATCAGTGCCAGATCGCTCTTCAAGGCTAAGGTCGCGCTGCCGCTCTCGATCTCGTTGATAATGGCCGTGATATTCCCAGTGGTCTTCTCGGCGATCTTCAGATTCGGACTCAATGCCTCCGTAGCGCTGCTGACCGTCACATTGCTCGGCACAGCAGTCACGGCTCTTGTAGGCTGCTACTTCGGCGCAAGGTATCCTGACCTCGAGGAGAGACCGAGGAGCAGCTACGTCACGGGAACGGGGATGCTGCTCTCCTTCCTGGTCGCAGGCGTCGCAGACCTTGCTTTGGTGAGCCCCATTATGTTCTATGCCTTCGCAAAACAGTTCGCCCTCTCGATAGGCATGAGCTTCTTGGTCACCTTGGTCGCCACACTGGCGGTTGGGTCAGTCTTGATCGCTGTCCTCTTCAGGGCTTCAGCTTCCGCGATGTCCCGGTTCTTCAGGGAGAGCCCGATATAGATAGGGTACTGGTAGGGCTGGTAAACTACCACCGGGTTTTAACCGGTGGCTTTCCATAGGTTGATCGATATGCTGCACAGCAGACCTCAAACCAACCGCATCTGGACGCAGGAGTCCGTTTACAGGGACCCGCCCGCTGGTAAACTGGAAGAAGATACTTTGGTCGGAAGTATGCTCATTCCGCACCAGCAGGGATTTGACAGCGATAGCCAACCCCCCTTTGTTTGTTGTATCAGAAACGGGTTAAAAAAAAGTTTCTCCAATTCCTCCACCCGTTAAAACGGGTGGTCTCCTTGGAGGGATTTATGAAGATCCTGCGCCCAAGGATCGAACGTTTGCGCTTCAGTCTTTTAGTAGACCATCTCTCCCCTGATGAACGAGAGCGTCCTAGGGTCCTTGGGACTCTCGAAGAACGTGGCGGAGTCGGCGATCTCCACAAGCTCGCCCTCGAGCATGAAGGCGACATTCCTTGCCAGCCGCTTTGCCTGGAATATGTTGTGGGTGACCATTATTACCGTAGTACCACGCTCCCTGTTGGATTTCTGCAACGTCTCCTCTATTATTGAAACATTATAGGGGTCGAGGTTTGCGGTGGGCTCGTCTAACAGGAGGAGGTCAGGATCGTACACCAAGGCTCTCGCGAGCGCCACCCTCTGGGCTTCACCGCCGGATAGTGTCAGCGCCCTTCTATCCCGCAGGTCGTAGAGCCGGAGGAGCCTCAGCATCTCGTCCACCTTCTTCCTTATCGTTTCGTCCTTTTCCCTGCGGAACCTCAGGCTGTACGCGACATTGTTGAAGACCGTGGTGTTGAAGAGGACGGGGTTCTGAAAGACCATCCCAATTATCTTTCGATGGAGGAATGGAGCATCTGAGATCTTCTTGCCCTTGAGGAACACCTCTCCTGAGTCTGCCTTCTCCAGCCCGTCGATGATCCGAAGCAGCGTCGTCTTGCCGGAACCGCTTGGTCCGACCACGGAGAGGAGGTCCCCGCCCTCGATCCGGAAGGACACGTCCCTTAGGGCGTGTTTTCCATCGTAGCTTTTGCTTATCGATCGGCACTCAAGGAAGGACAACCTATCTCACTCCCGCCATTACGTGGTCCTCTTTATCCTTGAGCGCATCTGCAGGTACGTGAGGAAGAGGTTCACGCCGAAGGCTATCAGAAGCAGGATTATTCCAAGCGCTATGGCGGTCGCGAACTCGCCCATATTGGTGTAGAGCATGATAGCGGTGGTGAGGGCGCGGGTGTAGCCCAAGAGGTTTCCGCCCACCATCATTATGGCGCCCACCTCGGAGATCGCCGCGCCAAAGGCGGCTATCAGCGCGGTTATCAGCCCGAGCCGGCTCTCGTTTAGGAGGACCCTTGCCTCCCAAGAAGATGGCGCCGACAGTGAAACTAATGTCTCCTTCAGCTTCGGGCTCAGACTCAGTACGGAGGAGATTGTGATCCCGCAGACTATCGGGAAGGTGAGGATCATCTGGGCGATTATCATTGCCTCTGGGGTGTAGAGAAGCCTAAGGAACCCCAGCGGACCAGATGCTGACAGGAACAGGTACACCACGAGACCGACTACCACTGGGGGCAGGCCCATTAAAGTATTGATAGTAGTGGTGACCACGGACTTCCCGTGAAAGTCCCTCCTCGCCACTAGGAAGCCGATGGGGATGCCGAAGGCCGCGCCCAAGAGGGTTGCCGTCAATGACACTCGTAAAGATAGAAGGGTGATGCCGAGGATCTCATGATCGCCGGAGAAAAGGATCTGCAGGGCCCTTACAAAGCCCTCCACTATTATCTCGAAGCCGCCCAATTATACCCCCTACTCGAGCCCCCTCGACTTGAGCAGTGAGTTGAGATAGTTCACGGTGGCGTTCTCTGAAGGCAGACCGATCGACTCTGGATTGCCATAGAGAGGGAAGAAGAGCTGCTGGCCATCGACAGTGAAGTTGCCGATCAGCGACTGGCCCTGTTTGCTTACCATGAAGAGCAGGAAGTCCGTCGCCAGATCCGACTTGATGTTTGGATATTTTGTCGAGTTTAAGAGTATTATGCCGTACGGGTTCAGAAGGGAGGTGTCGTTCTCGCAGAGTATGACCAGCGATAGAGACGCGTTCATTGTCGACCTGAGCTTGTAGAAACTCCCGCGATCGCTTATGGTATATCCGCCCTTCTCATTGGCGACCCTGATGGTCGGCGCCATACCGGATCCCGTAGACACGTACCATGTGCCGTTGGCGGTTACTCCTGCCTTTGTCCACAGCCTATTCTCAAGGGCGTTGGTCCCCGAGTTGTCGCCCCTTGAGACGAAAGTTGCGTTGCCACTTGCTCCGGCTTGAGCAATCCTGATCATCGCTGCCGTTGCGTTTGTGCCCCTTGCGTTCGCAGGATCGCTCGGGGGACCAATAATGACGAAGTCGTTATACATCACGGTGGTCCTGAGCGTTCCGTTGCCGGAGGAAACGAAGGCGTCCTCTCTTACCCTATCGTGAACGAGCAGGACGTCGGCGTCGCCCCTCGATGCAACCTCCAGCGCCTGCCCTGTGCCGAGGTAGAGCCAGGTCATGTTCGCGTTGAACTTGCTGTCGAAGTACGGCTTGAGGTAGTCCAGAAGACCGGTGTCCACGGTGCTGGTGGTCGTGGCTATTATGAGCCTCGGGGGGGCGGCTGGCTTGTTTACGTAATAAATCGCTAGACCCGCAGCTATTATCACGACTGCGACCACGATAATAACAAAAATTATTTTATTGTCTTTTAGCAAGGACATCCTCTCACCACTCGCCGTTATATTTTTATGAATATAACGCTCATCTTTAAATAAGTTACGGTAGAGGTTAAAATCATGAAGCCTGGTTTCGCGGTCTGGCTGGAGGAGGACGGTAGGTACGTCCTGGGGGAGAGGGAGGCATCGATACTCGAGGGTATCAAGAAGTTCGGATCATTCATGGCGACCGCGAAGTCCCTCGGGACGACCTACGCCCATGTCTGGATCGTCGTGGACGAGCTCTCGAAGAGGGTCGGCGAGCCCGTTGTGAGGGCTCAGAGGGGCGGCGATACCGGCGGGGGCGCAGCACTAACCGACGCTGGGAACCACCTTTTGGAGGAGTACAAGGCTCTTGAGGAGAAGGTCTCCAGCTTTCTCGGCTCTAGGAAGGAGTTCACGTTCCTCGAATTCGAGAGACCGGACCTCTCCATCATCGGGAGCAGCTGCGTCGGAGTCAAGATATTAGCAGGGATGGTAAAGGGCTTCTCGACGGAGATCGTGGAGGTAGGTTCGACCGCGGGTCTGACAGCAGTAATGCTCAGCGAGGCGGACATGGCGGGCATCCACCTCTACGACGAGGAGACCAGAATGTACAACGTGCCGTTCGTCCGGAGGGCTTTTCCAGGAGAGAGGGCGGTCCTCATCAGGGGCTACGCCAGGGAGCAGGGGCTGATGGTGAAGAAGGGGAACCCAAAGAGGATCAAAGGCGTAGAGGACCTGCGACGCGCCGGCCTGCGGTTGGTGAACAGGAACCTCGGCTCCGGCACGAGGGAGCTGCTGGATCGACTCCTAAGAGAGAAAAGGATCCCCTCCAAGGACATAAGGGGCTACGACTTCGAGGTCAGGACCCACGAGGAGGTCGCGAGGGCAATCAAGGAGGGGAGAGCGGACGCCGGGCTCGGGCTAAAGGCGACCGCCCTAATCTACGGTCTCGATTTCGTGAAGATCTGCGACGAGAGCTTCGACTTCGTCGCCGAGAGGAGGAGGCTCGGGAAGCCCTCCGTCAGGGCATTTGTCGAGGCGCTAAGCTCACCAGCGTTCAGAGAGGAGCTTCAGAAGAGGGCGCCGGGGATAAATACCCTGCCAGATACAGGCAAGATCCTGGGTTAGGGGAAATAACCTAAAACGAAGGGCGTAACGTAAGTCTCCACAATGGCGGCCGCGAGAAAAAGCCCTAAAGAGATGACGAAGAGCCCCCACGCTCCCATAAACTCCGCAGAGAGGGAGTACTGCTTGTGTTCAAACAGGCTGATGAGCTTCCTAAATGACGCCGTGCCGAAGCGCATGCCAGCGGCACAGGCAAAGATGAGGGCGGGTATCTCGAATATTCCGTGCGGTGCCAGCGCCCCCACTGCAACGATGAGCGAGATCTGGGTTGTAAGGGCCGAGCCCACCATTCCCAGAATGAAGCCGTTTAGCAGAAGGATGCCCGAGGGTGTGAGGAGGAGGACCGGGGCAAAGAAGAAAGCCAGAGCGGCGGTCAGGGAGTTCTTTGCCAGCAGGAACAGGACGGTTAGCGGCTCGTAGGGCTTGTAGAACTGGGCGTACTGCATGACGTTCTTTAGTAACGGATTCTCCGATAATCCGCCACCCTGCGGTATAGCGGCACCTGCAACTATGCCTATGATGATTAGCAGGGTGGAGACAAGCAAATAGTTCTTGTTCGCCTTTAGGACGCTCATGTTTATCCATCAGCCTCTGTAGAGTATGTCGCCATATTCTGGGTGCTTCTTAAAATACTCGACTGCGAAGGCGCAGACGGGCACGATAAGCAGGTCGTGCTCCCTAGCGTATTTTATGGAGGTCTTCACAAGTTCGCTCCCGATCCCCCTTCCCCTATACTGTTCAGGGGTGTACGTGGAGTCCAGATACAGTCTATTCCCCTCTATGTGGAACATGATGTTGGCGCTCGCCTTCTCGTCGAACTCTATGACGATCGCGTTATCCTTGACCTTAACTTCCATAAAAGCGCCCTCAGAACTATATATGGCACGTTTATTTATTTTGTTTAGGATCAAAGTAGGTTGTCCAAAAGGTTTAGAATAGAGGATGCCTTCGGATGTGATTATTATTAAGGAAGAAGAGACAGTAGAGATTTGAAAAGCGTGAGGGGTCTACATGGGTGGCAAACGTTCCGATTCCAAGATCAGTAAAAGGAGAGAGATCAGGGATTCGCTCATCTCCGACAAAGTGAAGGATCTCTTTGTGGACGGGAGGGTGGACATAAAAGCCCTAGTCCAAGGGTTTGGCAAGATGGGAGGCTTCATGGCCCCCCGCCTGGCAAGGGCCTCTCAGATCCTGAAGGAGATGACCTCTGGCGGCACCACGGTATTCCTCTCGTTTACCGGGAACGTCGTCTCCACCGGGCTCCGCGGGGTTATAACGCAGATGGTGAGGAAGGGGCTGGTGAACACTATTGTGACCACCTGCGGTGCGCTCGACCACGACCTGGCGAGGGCATACGGGGCGAGGTACGCCTCCGGGGAGTTCGAGTACGACGACGTGATGCTGAACGAGCTCGAGATCCACAGGCTTGGGAACGTCCTCATACCTCTCGAAGACTATGGGCCGCTCATCGAGAAGGTAATGAGGAGGGAACTGCCGGAGATGATGAAGGGAAAGGATTCGATCAGCCCGAGCGAGCTTGCCAAGGAGTTCGGAGGCAGGATAAAGGATGAGAACTCCATACTGAAGGCGGCCTACGAGAAGAAGGTTCCTGTGTACGTCCCGGGGATTATAGACGGCGCATTCGGGACTAACCTCTTCTTCTACGCCCAGACCAACAAGATCAGGCTGGACCTCTTCAAGGACATGAGCTCGATCCTGAACACCGTTTACGACTCAAAGAAGACAGGCGCTGTGATAATCGGAGGCGGGATAAGCAAGCACCACGTGATATGGTGGAACCAGTTCAAGGACGGGCTGGACTACTGCATCTACCTCACCACAGCGCAGGAGTATGACGGGAGCCTCTCCGGTGCGCTACCGAGGGAGGCGATCTCCTGGGGGAAGGTGAAACCAAAGGCGAGGCACGTGGCGGTCTTTGGGGACGTCACGATAACACTCCCCCTAATAGTTGGGTCGGTACTGTAGGAGGGGGAAAAGTGACAAAACTGCGACACTGCTACCCCCTCAACTTCAGGCCTGCAAAGGTCTTCGAGAGGCGCAGGTACTACTCGCGGCTGGACTTTGGTCTTATGGAGAGGTGGTTTAAGGAGAAGCCGGAGGAGCTGAGGAGGCCCATCTTCAACCTTGATGTGGGAAACGAGACGAGGTACTACAAGAGGGAGTATCAGAGCAAGCTGGGAAAGCTCCTCTACTTCAACATAAAAGACTTCCAGGAGCTTAAGGAGATGGTCCTGGAGTATCTGCCAGAGGACCTTTACTACGACAGGAACTTCTACAAGGATGTCGAGAAGTGCGCCGACTGCGAGAGAAGGGGCAAGGGGTGCCTATCCTGCGACGAGGTCCTGGGTCAGGAGTTGATGTTCGACATCGACCCGGAGAATATAGACTGCCCCAACTGCGGCTCATTGGACGACAGGGTTAAGGGCGCCTCAATGTTCAAGTTCTGCTACATCTGCTTCAACAGGGCGAGAGATCAGACGGTGGAACTCTACAAGTGGCTGGAATCGAAGGGTTATGGGAGGCTCTCCACTGTCTACTCGGGGAGGGGCTTCCACATATACGTGGAGGACGAGAAGGCCTACCAAATGAGCTACGCCGCGAGAAAGAGGATGGCGGAGGAGATTAAGAAGATGGGCTTTGCCATAGATCCTTGGGTGACAAGCGGGGGGGCAAGGCTCGCCAGAGTGCCGTACTCCCTCAACGGACTTGTAAGCAAGGTCTGTCATCCAATAAAAATGGGAGAGATAAAAAAAATCGACTTCTGGCGATCCCGTCCCTTCGTGCCAGACTTCGTTTAACGACTACTTCTTCGTCGTCGTCTTCTTCTGTGCCTTCTCTTCCTTCTTCTTATATTCCTTCTTCTTCGCGACTGACATCATTTCGACCTCATTTAACATACAACCTTAAGCCTTATAATCATTTTTATCTGATTGCAAAGAGGTAGCAGATGATGATAACTAGTAAAAATTTCAATAACTCGGGTAAAAGGTCAATCGACGATTCTCTACAAATATAGGTTCCTCAAGAAGGATCACCTAATCTTGAGGATTAGCCCGTGGGTGCAGGTTATTATGCGATGTCAATGTATGCGCTATCCATGTTTATTTGCTGGCCCTTGTACTGCTGGCCTTGGATCGTACCCTGGTTGAAGAGGACGACCGTTGATATGCCTGCAGACGTTGGTAAGCCAGAATTCACCCAGTCCTCGTAGAGGTTTCTCTCGACATTGACCCATTGACCGACAGGAATACTCGTACCCATGTCGATATACTTGTGAGTCTCAGTATTACTTGGGACCGGAGAGCTGTCCAATCGCCATATATAATGCAGGACGTACACTTTCCCGTGTACTATAGTGCTTACTACCCTGAATTCGACTGTCTTTCCGCCGTTGTCCCCCCCCCTCGCCGACGTTCTTGATCCAGAACTCCAGCGAGTCCGGCTTGTCAAGCACGTTAAATTGCGTTCCACTTATGTTGAAGACATGGAAGAGGACGGCATATGTCCGTATTGGTCGTGAAGACGTTACAGTTGAGGTTGCAGAGTCGGTGGTCGTGTCCGTTTCCATTCCCGCAGCTACAACATCCTTATCAATGCCCAAGGACGATTCGATGATCTTCAATAAATAAGTAACCATGAATTTTGTGAAGCCTGCGAAAAAGATATCACGAAAGATATGCAATATTATGTGGGCAGAGATATGCGATGAGTCGTGACACCATTTCAAGTCTCCCAAAGGAACGCGAGGAGGGTAATGTGGAGTACAAGCTTAAGATCACTCAGCCTACGAAGGACAGGCTGGAGGAGCTGGCCTCCCAGATAAGGTACCGGCTGGCGGAGAAGGGAGGGGAGGCCTTCTACATCATAGGGGTGAGCGACTCCGGCGAGCCCCTTGGCATAAGCGACGAGGAGCTCGAGCTATCCTTGGAGAACCTTAAGAGAGCGGCCAGCCTCGCCGGGGCAAGGATCAGCAGGGTGAGGGAGGCTAAAGGGAAGAGCGGCAGGATCGTTGAGCTGCTCCTGCGCAGGTGTAGGGACCAGCTCCCGATACAGATATCCGTCATAACCGCCGGACAGGCGGACCACGGCAAGACGACAACTGTGGGGGTCCTGGTCGCCGGTGAGCTGGACGACGGCGACGGGCTGGTCATGGGCAAGATTGCAAGGTACAAGCACGAGGTGGTGATGAGGAGGACCTCCTCCGTGGCGGAGAGGGTGATGGGCTTCGACGAGGAGGGGACGGTGGTGAACTACCTGCTACCGTCCCCGCTCGACGAGGCAGAGGTCTACCTCAACAGCTGCAAGCTGGTCTCGTTCGTGGACATCGGCGGGCACGAGAGGTACCTCAGGACCGCTGTCAGGGGGCTCCTCTCCTATAACCCGGACTACGTCATGCTGGTGGTCGCCGGGAATGCTGGGGTCTCGACGATGACCAAGGAGCACCTAGGTATAGCCCTCAGCTTCAAGATCCCCATATTCGTGGTCGTTACAAAGCCAGACCTCGCGCCGAAGGAGGTCTTCTCGAGCGTCTTTGAGGACCTCATGACCCTACTCAAGTCTCCCGGTGTCAACAAGATACCCCTGATGGTCAAGGACCTCGACGACGTGGCGATCTCCGCGAGGAACATGGGGAGCGGGAGGGTCGCGCCCATATTCGTTGCCTCCAACAGGAGCGGAGAGGGGCTCTACCTGTTGCGTAGGTTCCTCAACCTGCTCCCGCCCAGGCTCAAGTGGGACGCAGAACTCACCAAGCCGTTCATCCTCTACATAGACGACAAGTTCAACGTGCCGGGCGTCGGAGTTGTGGTTGCCGGGCTGGTGCTACAGGGCTGGATAAGGACGAACGACAAGGTGCGGATCGGTCCCTTCGGGGACGGGACATTCAGGGAGACGAGGATCAAGAGCATTCACGCGAAGAGGGGGGTCTACGTGGAGAAGGCACAGGCCGGGAGGAGCGTCACCTTCGCCATAAGCGACGTCTCCTACGAGGAGGTTGAGAAGGGCATGGCGCTCGTGGGCGACGGGCTTCCAGTCAAGGCCGCAAGGGGCTTTGAGGCAGAGGTCTTCATACTCCACCACCCCACGACCATCCGGCCTGGCTACGAGGCGATCTTCCACATCCACTCCATAAAGGAGACCTGCAGGCTCGTCTGGAGCTCCAAGGATCCGCTGAGGACCGGGGACAAGGCGACGATAAGGGCAGAGACCGTCTTCAGCCCGATATACATCAGGGAGGGCGACCAGTTCCTGTTAAGGGAAGGAAGAGCCAGGGGCATAGGCGTCATAATCAAGGTCATATACTAATACGGAGGCGCGCTTGGTACCGACGGTTACGGCGATGGATTCCTATCGCCGCTCTGATTCTTCGAGGCGATGAAACGGCAGTAGTTCTCTTCCACGGTCCTCCTCGTCACGCAGCCGATGTGCGGGCGGAGGCCGCCGCCGAAGGCCTTCGGGATGTGGAGGAGCTCGTGAATGATCACCTTCACCTTGTTCTCGTCGGAGAGACCGTCATACCTCTCCGAGATCACCTCTACGATATAGTACGACGGGATGGAGAGGGCCTTCTGCCATATCTTGGAGAGGGAGTAGCAGCGCGCGATGCCCCGCCTGGACCGCGATCCCCTGCTCCGGAAGCAGAAGACGCGGTTCGGATCAATGTGGGTGAGGGAGAGCCTCTTGATGACCTCCCTCACGAGCGACTGGACGTCCTCCGCTGGGTGGTACGTTATGGGCATGGCAGATCATCGTGTTATGACTGATACCTGATAAAAATGAGGCGACGGTAAAGCAGGAGAGTTTGCTAAACCAGTCTACCTTCTTCGCCTGAACCTACCCCGGTCATCGTCGTGGTAGAGAGGCCTGAACTTCGGGATCTGCTGGTCATACGACCGGTTCGAGATGTTGTTCTCCCTGTTGACGTTGGCGATGGTCTCGGTGGTCTCTTCCAGCGTTCCGTACTTGCCGATGTTCAGCCGCATTGTCCCCCTGAAGAGCGAGACGTAGCCGTTCTTTATTGATATCGTCTGGTCAGCCTTCACCCGCGGGATGTCGTTATCCCAGAGGCTGAGGATGATGCAGCCAGTCTCGTCCCCGACGAGCGCATCCGCAACGTTGTGCGATGATCCGTCCCTGGTAGAAACTTCCCTGCTCGGATTTATTTCCAAAACTTTTACTAACACATCCACGCTTCTGGAACCTGGATTCAGTTCCTCAACTTTCTTAACTTCAGACATTATTTCTCCAACTTTTTACTTGTCCGACTCGGCAAGAAGCAGAGTCTGCAAGGAGGAGATAAAAAGCCGAAGTAAATAAATCTTCCTAGCGCTAGTTCTGTCTAATGTAGGTCGGCGAAGTTTAAATAGGCTATCTATTCTTAGATATGCTGACAGTCAAAGCGGTAAAGCAGTCTTATAAGCCAACCAAAGAGTTAGAGGATGTTCTGGAGACCTTCAGGTGGATGGTGAACTATTGCATCCATATTGGATTGGAGCGGAAGATCACCTCAAGGTTTAGACTCTCAAATGAGGTCTACATAGATCTTCACAACGGTCTCCATACATGGTATATTAAGTGCAGTAGAAAAGGCAACAGCTATCCTCAAGAACTACCGTAAGTCAAAGAGGAAAAATTCTAATACCAAACCACCCTATGTACACAGGCCATTTCTCAGCATCGGGAACCAAGCGTACAAAATAGTTGATGGAAGACTCAGACTTCCAGTCAAGCCCAGACAGTTCATCTACATCCCTCTGAATGAGCATACCCTGAGGGTTTTGTCTGACCCTAGTCTAAAGCTCGGCTCCGTCTGCTTGACAGCCAGCACGGTAAGCGTCAGCTTCTCGAGAGAGACCGCTGAGATGGAGCCGGGCGGATATATGGGGCTAGATAGGAACCTCGACAATATAACGACCTGCAGTAGTGACGTCCTCTCCTGACTGAGGTCAGGAGCTTCCCGCTTCCTCGCCCAGGGCTTGCCGCCAGGCGTGTGCTATCACGGCTTACAGGCCGGTAGAGGGCCCAGACTCCCAGCGGGGTCATACGACCGCGACACCTGCCTCACGGCGCGGGCGCCTGTCGTTTAACTGTACACCGTCGGCTGGATCCTCAGAGGCAACCCACCGTCCGTGGGCCCAGGGGCGATCCAACCTTTGTCTCTGGCTATCTTTTCCCAGCAAAATATTTAAACCTAATCCTTCGACAGCCCAAAAGCATTAAAGGCCCATTCACCCCCCAGCTAAAGTTGGGGGTTTTCTGGGCGCCCATTTTTATAAATGTGATCTAAAGGGTCAGACCTGATACCCGAAGAGAACCTCAATAGAGTCTTGAGGTGCCCCCTGCATGGTTTAGTAGATAGAGACGTAAATGGTGCGAGGAACATTCTGATTAGAGGCATGAGGTTCGTGCCCGACGGCTCTCCAGGTGAAGGGATGGTGGCAGTTCAAAGATGCCAACTCGATGGAGAGAAGTCTAATTTGCGGTTTCACCGACCTTGGATTAGTCAGAACCCTAGCGTTTCCTCGCGCCTGATACGAACTCCTCGAACCAGCGCTGCGCCTCTGCGATGGAGGCGTATATTGGGGGGTTCTTGAACCCGTACGCGGAGACGCTCGTTAGCTGACCTCCAACCTTCCTGTCCAACGCCAGCTTGACCCCCCGCAGGACGTCCAGCAGCATCCCCGCGCCGTTGGAGCCGTCGTAGGTCCTGAAGTAGATGTCGACGACGACGTCGGTCCCCAAGGTGTTCCTCCCCTCGATGTAGAAGTAGCTGGTCCTACGGTCCTTCATGAAGCTCACGTAGTCTGACGTGCCGGTTGCGACCTCAGACCCCGCGGGGAGGGCGTGCTTTATCGTATCTGACTTTACTTTGCGCTTCTCCTCCCTCCTGAAGTCCTCAAGTACGCCGTAGGCCTCCATGGACCCCCCGATGTCCAGCTGGTAGGTCTTGTCCACCTTTACCCCCCTCCTGCTGAGGAAGTCCAGCAGCCCCATGTGGAAGGCGGTGCCGCCTATCTGGCTCATCAGGTCGTCCCCCACCAGCGGGAGGTTCTTGTCCTCAAAGGCCTCGACCCAGCGGTTGTCCGAGGCGATCTTTGAGGGCGTGCAGTTTATGAAGGCACATCCCCCGTGTATCGCGGCGTCTGCGTAGAACTCTGATGCCCTCTGGCAACCCGTGGGTAGGAGATTCACCAAGATCTCGGCCCCCACCTCGCGAAGATACCTCTTGACGTCTGCCTCAGGAGACCCGTCGACTGATATCAGGTCCTTGAGGATCCCATCGGCACCGTCAAGCACCGGACCCTTGACGACCTTAACGCCTAGAGGCGGGACGTCGCATACCTTCAGGGCGACGTTTGGTTGCGCAAATATCGCCTCCGAGAGATCTCGCCCCACCTTCCTCGAGTCGATGTCTATCGCCCCAACGATCTCTGTATCCGACGGGCGCATTCCGCCCACCTCCTGATGGATCAGACCAACATCGTTATCCTTGTGAAATATAATGCTCTGGACGAGGGCTGAACAACAGTTTCCAACCCCGGCCACGGCCACTCTAGCCTTTCCCATATTGGACACCACTTGATTTCAGTATCACGCTCAGGTATTAAAACAGATTGCTAATCGAAAGGTATTTATTCCCAGAAAATAATCTTAGCGTAACTGTTTAACAGCACAACTAAGAGCTGTGTTTAATGAGCGGGCAAGAGAACGAGACCAAAGCGGCATTGGCAAAGATGGAGAAAGAGTTCAGCTCGATGAGGAGCTACTTAGAACAGATGGTATTCCTTCAAAAGGAGATTCTCGATAGACTTAAGGAGGAGGAGCTCAAGAGTAAAGAAGCCGTGGGCGGCAACTTGGATGTAGCGGTATTGTTGAAGCTCCCAGATCATCTCAGGAAGAGTATGATCGCGCTGAGTAAGCTTGTCGAGGGAAGGGCAGACGAGGTAGCGAAGCTCACAGGGCGAGCGAGGTCCATTGAGAGCAGCTATCTAAATCAGCTCGTGAGGTTGGGTTATGTGAAGAAGAGCCGCAAAAAACACCAGATCTACTTCGCGATAGCGAATGGGGAATAATTATGGGCAAATTCGTAACACTACACTCATACAAGGGAGGCACAGGAAAGAGCTGCCTTGCAGCTAACCTTGCAGTACTTTATGCCATGCAGGGGAAGAAGGTCTGCCTATTGGACCTCGACTTCAGGGCTCCCACGCTACACATGGTCTTCGAGTCCAAGGGCTTGAAGCACTGGCTCAATAGTGTGCTCGAAGGAACCTCAACCATCCAAGAGTGCCTGGTGGACTGCTCAGAGAAGATAGACAATAAGGGCAGACTGTTTGTGGGCTTTGCAGACATCTCAACCGAGGCTATAAGGGAGATGGTCTCCAGGGGCAAGAAGTGGGAGATCGAGGCACTCCAGAGGATACTCAGGATGAGGAAGGAGCTCCTGGACGAGATGAGTTTCGACATCTGCATCGCGGACACCAGTCCTGGCATACAATACCTGGCGATAAATGCCGTTGTCGCGGCGGATGTTGCCGCTGTAGTCTCAACGCTGGACGATTCTGACATCGATGGGACAACGAGAATGATTAAGGAACTTTACGAGGTCTTTGAGAAGAAGATCGCAGTCATAATAAACAAGGCAATCATGTACGGGGAGCCGGAGGAGGAGGGGAGATCAAAGATCTTGAAAGGGCTGCGCGAGAAGTACGATGATGCAGTGGTGGGAGTGCTGCCGTGCTTCTGCGAGGTCGGCGCGCTGAAGAGGGCCTCAATCTTTGTCCTCAAAGAGCCGAATCACCCGTTCACTAAGATGATTGAGAATATAGCCGCCAAGCTTGATGCGATCTGAGCGGCCGAAGCTACCGATACCTCTCCTTTACCTTTTTAGCTCGCACCAGGTAGTCCTGCAGCTCTTTTTTCTGTCTTATCTTCTCGGGAAGGGTTTCTGGCAAGGCTAGCATTATTACCACAGCTATGAAGAGGAATACGCTTGCCAGCGGGAAGATCTGTATAATTTGTAGGTCTGATCTTATCATAAAGAGCGTCTGCCTCATGTATGATCCGAATAGGGCCAGCACCGATACAACGGCAAAATAGAAAGGTCTCTCGCTTGGAGAGAAGATGTCACCCCCTAGAACCATCATAAAGAACACCGTTAGGATCCCCCATGCGAACCCGTCGAGAAAAGTATAATTAATCAGGGCCCCTCCGGAGAGGGAGATCGCGGCGTATTCTAAACCAAGATAGGACAAGGAAAAGACCAGCAAATTTTTCCTGCCCATATTATCCATCGCCGTCCCGCCCACCAACATTGATGCTAGACCGATAGTCATCGTTGCGATGCGCGAGACGGCAAGGTTGTAGTCCGATATCAGCATACTAGCGATGTTGAAAACCAATGCGTCTGCCATTAAGAATATGAACCAAATTGCGCCGAATGAAAGCTTTACTTTCGCCTCAACCTTCATGAAGCTGGTTTCGGAGGATGAGAGATTGAAATTTGTTTTACGTGCTAGAGCGATGCCAATGGATTTTATGATGATAAAGAAGATCCCCATCCCTACTAGCGTATAGATGAGCAATGAGCAGACAATTATCAACGTATATGTCAGCATGACAAGTAAGCCTGAGACGCTTCCCCTATTCTCAAAATTTGTTCTGTTTATTGCGGATGAAAGGATGTTTGGGATAAATAATCCTGTAGATACCCCCCCGAGAATAGAGTATAATAAAAGTCCAGCAAAGCCACCAACCGGGAAAAATAGCGTGATGCCGAATATTATTCCCACCAAATTCCATACCAAATGTCCTTTAAGTTTCAATTTTTTATTGATGAACGCACCCAGTAAAAGGGACATCATCGTCCATACAGTTAATGATGTTAACAGGTACGCTTCCAGACTCGAATCTGCTATACTACTTATCGATGGATAATTCACAGTAAAGACATACATGGTAGCAATACTAAGCGCTGAATATGGAAAAAATAGATCACCTCTGACGACTGACCAGCCAGTCCTTAAAGAGGTGACACTCTTTCCCACGTATGCCATTGACGATCCTCTTAATGTTGTTGATGTTAATAGAATTATAAGCATTGTCATTCATGGGGACTAACCGAAAAGTTTTTATTCTGGTCAAGTGTATGTTAGTTTAACAAAAAAACACAAACAAAGAAGAAATGGGGATTGGACAAATGAAGAAATACCAACCAATTGCCGTAAGAGTTTGGCTTTAAGAAGGTCAGAAGGGTGAAAGTGTTAGAGTAGACACTTTGATACCCTTCAGAAGTAGTGGTATCGCGGTTAACTAGTTTACATATTAGACAATTTTTAAGTCACCATTACTTAGATTTGCGGCCACTAGGTTAGGATTTGAAGAGCGAGAGCAGGAGCCGGGGATCCCTTAGACCCCCTATTAACGATTTGGCCTCTTTCACGTATTGTTCTGTGACGCTCACCGTCTTCTCGAACCCACGATTGCTCTCGATTATTGAGAGAATCGCGTCCAGATCCTCATTCTTGATCGGGTGCTTTCCGTCGCCCACTGAAGCGTATATGCTCTGCAACTTCTGTACGCATATGAGGTCTCCAAGAGAGTAAACAAGCGGGAGCGGAAGGCTCTCCTTCGTCAGCCTGGATGACAGCTCAACTTTGTCATTGAACGTATCCTCAATGTCATCCCTTAGGATAGCGATCTTGCCTATTAGTCGCCCGAACCTGCCGAGCGACTCCACATCCTCTCTGGAGCCCCCACCGATTATCCCCCCGACCCTAGTGTAGGACTCCACATCCGCCGCCTTCATGTGGACTATCTGGAGGTACTTCTTGGGAGTTACCCGCAGGTTCCTGATGAGCTTCAGCTCCTCCATCTCGGCAGATCCCAGCTCGAAGAGGCCCCTTTTGATAGTCTCCACGACCTCATCGGCCTTCCCCTTCGGTAGGGCGTCCCTGAGCCTGTAAAGGTATGAGAGCCCTTCTACTAGCAGGGCATCTCCGACCAATAGCGTCGCCTCAGCCCCGTACATACCCAATATGCTCTTCGTCTTCTTCTCCTTCCTTACATAGGAGCAGTCAATTATGTCGTCATGGAGGTCGAAGGCGCCACCCGAGAGGACCAAGGCCTTGACGGCAGGGTATACCAGCGAGGGGTCGCCTCCCACGGACTTGCAGGCAAAGACCATGAGCGCTGGCCGGGCGTAGTCCTTCCACTTTCTGGCAAATCTCCTTATGATCTTCTTAGCAGTGAGAGAGGGGATCTTGCTGGATAGGAGGTCGTCGAACGCCGATCTGACTAAGGGCTCCCCTATAGTCTTGAGCGTGTCCATTATGTTGGGCAATCAGATCACATGTGTAAATATGCTCGTTTGGTTATAAAACGTATCAGTTCTCATGGACGGGCATCGGTCTTTGAGGTGTGCCAGCCCTACTGAACCCTCATGCGTCGGATGCCCTTCAACATAAGGTATGGGACGGCGGCGATCAGCGACGCAAGACCCACGTACAGGGTCATGGCATAAACGAGGTCGTTGAGGAAGAGGAAGGGCCCTCCAATGGTGCTGGACATGGAGAGAGCGCTCCAGTAGAAGTTGAAGAACCAGTGAAGCAGCAGGGCGCTGTCAAAGCCGTATCTCAAGCAGCAGTAGCCTATCACCATGCCACCCAAGAAGACGGAGGGGAGTTTTCCCACACTCCAAGAGCCAGAGAGCACGTGCGCGTAGGAGAAGAGGGCGGATGAGATAAGGAGGAGGGCGAGTTCTAGGGCAAATTGGGTCCTATCTCCAGAGATATTGAGCCGCCTCTGGAACGAGGATGGCTTGAAGAGCGCTAAAGGCACGAGGACCAGGCGCCTCCTCAGGGGCATATCGGCTATAGCTTCGGAGGCACGGAAAAGAAGGTACAGCGCCACCGGGAATAACAATGACACGAGCCTGAAGCCGATCTCCTCCACAAACGACGTGTACGAGAGTGAGAGGATCTCCAAGAAGGGATCGCTGAATGAGAAACTGCCGACTTCGATCCCTATGTGCCCTTCCAACGTTTGGATCAGTGAAGTTGCAAAGAGGGTCGCGGATGAGATCACCGGCATGATAACCAAGAAGTTACCGCTGATGCCCCCCAGATCGTTCTTTTTTACGAGGCGCCTGAGAGATGAGACGTAGTTCTCGTTGGAGAAGAGCGAGGTTATGAACGAGAGGAGAAAGACCAGATTAACGAACAGAAAGAGCTGATCTGCGCTTATTGAGAAGGGCACCCGGATGCTCCCCCAGAAAAATACGTTCAGTTGCAAGTTATGAAACGTTTTTGAGCCGAAGATGACCCCATCAGGAGTCAGGTAGAAGAGATAGAACGCGACGAGTATGGAGATAACGTACGTCGCGAAGAAGGAGACCGTCATAAGAGAGTAAGCATTAGTGAAGAGTCTAGCTGTAGGGTTTTTCTGCTGCTTGGTCTCTTCTCCCTGCTGAACCTGCGAGCTCATCTCGGGATCATGACTCTCAGAAGTGTATCCTGCCCACGAGCACCCTGTTCCTGCTCACGTCGGTCATGAACTCCACGCCCCTCAGCTTCGGGAGCTTCAGCAAAAAGTCCCTCTCCGTGAGGATCCCCACCGGCCTGCCGCCGGTCATGACGATGAGGGATCCGATGTTGAAGGAGTTCATGGTCTTGACCGCGTCGCTGAGGTCCACCTCTGGACTGACCGTCTTGGGGTTCACCGTGGCGATCTTCGAGACGTTGGTGTTGAATAGGTACCCCGAGAGCCCCTTGTTTATGGCCTCCTCCACGTACGGGCTCGCCAGGAACCGTATGATATCCTTGACGGTCACTATCCCCCAGAGGTTCCCCTCGCTCATAATCGGGATGCGCCTTATGTCGTTCTTTATCATGGTCCTCATGGCATCCAAGAGGGTGCTCTTCGCGTCCAGCGTGATCAGGGGCTTTGACATGATCTCGAATACCCTCACGAACATCTGGTTCTCCTCGAAGAGCTTGAAGAGGTGCCTCTCGGAGAGTACACCCCAGACAGACCCGTCCTTGTCAAGAAGCGGGAGCATGCCTATGTCGTGCTTTGCCATCACGGACATAAGATCAGGAAGCGAGGCGGTCGTGCTCCCGGTGATCGGCTTCCTGTTTATGATGGGACCTATCGAGGATCTGAGGGCCTTATAGATGTCACCGTTGAAGCGCTCCTCCACGATTTTGAACTTCTCCCCTCCCCCCAGATAGTTCAGGATGTCCTTTGCCGAGGCTATACCGTCCATCCTTCGACCGTCGTCCGAGACGATGGCGTGCCTGACGCTCTTCTCAGACATTATGCGGAGGGCTTCCTTGGCGCTGGAGTCGGTGTGGAGGATCACGGCAGGGGGGTGACGCGCTATCGATGTGACCGAGAACCCGGGCATTCGGACCACTAATCAAATACTGACGGTGAGGTAAAGTTAAAGTTGACGGTATGGGTGAACTGTCCTACCCTGCAGGGCTTCCTGTTTCAACGACGAGGCTTGCGGGTATCACCAGTAGAGGCCTCGTCTCGACAGGCACTAAGGGTCGTCCCAACCCCGATAACCCTCTATTCAGGATGTTGATAGAAGCCCGCAGATCACGGTCTTCTACCAACTCTTGGTTGTCCTGCGAGGTGTATGCAGGATTAACTTTAATAAGCATCTTACCAGCTCTCTCAGCCTTGTAGGACAGCATCTGAAAGAATCTTCCCCATGAAGCATCCAGTATTCTCTGGGCAAAGCTGCGATTTCTTATCATCTTTCTTATCTTCAGTTCCTCTACTGCTATGATGTCATAATTGTTTACATAAAGGAAAAGAGGGAGCGACTTTTACATCTGCTGAAGGATGAACTTCTCAGTGGTTAAAGTTATTACAAACAAACGGTACCATTAGGATAGATTCCGATGTTCCTAATAATTTACGATATTGAGGGAAAGATGGACCCCCACGGAATAAGGATAAGGCTCGTCAGGAGCCTAAGGAAGGGCGGCGCCTTCCAACTACAGAAATCGGCATGGCTCTTTGAGGGTTTTAGCGAGGACCTTCTGAGGATCACCGACGAGTTCCGGAGGGCCGGCGGCACCATTAAGATTGTTGAATGGCTCCCAAGGACTCTGGGGGAGGTGGCGAAGAGGGAGGCGGGGCACGCCAGGGCCATTGCCGTGGCCATACTCGGGGCGGAGCCCATTGTTGAGGGGTGGCACGAGAGGTTAGAGGCTATACTGGAGAGGCTGGGGCATAGGGTGTTACTGAAGCCTGTGGGAGAGAGTGCAACAGCAGAGCTCACCAAGAGGGGTGGCGGAAAGAGAGGCTCTCTTCTGGACGAGAAGAAGAGCAACAGCAGGATTCTTGACGAGGTCTCACTTCTGGACATTGACGGTATGGTGCTCCTAAACTCTGGAAGGAGTGCCCAGAGCGGAATAATCTTCGGGGCAGAGACGATAGCTAATACCAAAATATTGAGGAACATGACCTCATTTCCCCTGATCCAGCTCGAGAGACCTGGCAAGACGGACGGCATCCTGATCGTTTGGAATGAGTCTGGGAAAGCCCTGGGGAGAAGGGTAGCCGAGGAGCTGGATCTGGCGGTGATCACACCGAGTCTCGAGGCGAAGAGGTTCACCAGGGAGGGGGGCAGGGAGATTAGGCAGATACAGTTCGCGAGGACGGGGGACGATATAGTGGTGAACGGACGGAAGGTCGGGGTCTGCCTGACGGATCAGGTCTACCTCATTGCGAAGGGCGGAAGGCTGATCGACATAATGGGAGGGAAGCTCCTGAAGAGGGAGGCAAAGAAACTCTCCTTCGAGTCCCTCTCTCGGGTAGTGGTCAAGACGATGACTTTAGGTCGTTAGGCGTGGTACGCTTGGCGGCGTCATTTTTGTATGCATGATCGGTCAAGAATAAAATACCGCACCGTTTTACCATAATTGAGGGGCTTTTTGAATGCTGGATAACAGTTATATCTAGGTAAATTAGTTACTTAAGTAGGTGAGATTATGTGTTGTGAAGGAGATTGTCGACCAGACTCGGAGTGCTACTGCCTTAGAGACACTCCGCTAAGGGGGCTCCTACACCTGGCAATGCTGGCCTCGCTCAAGGATAAGGACGCATATGGCAGCGACATCCATCAGAGCCTCAAGGACAAATATGGGATAGATTCCATCAAGCCGGTCATCTATACGATGCTTAGAAGGATGGAGAAGGAGGAATTGGTGGTCTCCAAGTGGGACGTAAAATCAAGCGGTCCGGCAAAGAGGGTATACAGAATAACGGAGGAGGGGCTCGAGTACCTGAAGGAATCCACCGAGGGGCTCAGGAAGGTAGTCACGGTGATCAACATGCTTCTGGGGAAAGAGGGCAAACCAGATGGGTAGTGCCATAGAAGTAATAAACCTGACAAAGCAGTATACCAACGTCCTGGCGGTGGATCGCATAAACTTTGAGGTGGAAGAGGGCGAGGTCTTCGGCTTTTTGGGTCCAAACGGCGCCGGAAAGACCACGACAATAAGGATCCTCACCGGCTTGACAAAACCGAGCGGAGGCGAGGCGAGGATCTTCGGGCACGACATCCATAGAGAGGCCATTACTGCCAAGAGCTACATGGGAATCGTGCCAGAGGAATCCAACGTTTACCACGATTTGTCCGCCTGGGATAATATGATGTTTACCGGTGAACTCTACCACATCAGTAGGGCGGAGAGGGAGAGGAGGGCCATAGAACTACTTGAGATGTTTGGGCTCTACGATCGTAGAGATGAGAAAGTAAGGGGATTCTCAAAAGGTATGAAGAGGCGCCTTACCATCTCCATGGCACTGATAAGCAATCCGCGGCTGCTCTTCTTGGACGAGCCGACTGCCGGACTCGATGTTCAGAGTACATTGATCATTAAGAGCGTAATAAGGGAACAGAACAAGAGAGGCGTGACGGTATTTCTCACCACGCATAATATCGAGGAGGCCAATGTGACATGCGACCGCGTGGCCATAATCAATAGAGGAAGGATCGCAGCGATAGACAGACCGGAGAACCTGAAGAGGACCATTCAGAGCGCCCAATCGGTGGGGGTTGCATTCGATAAGATGCAGCTGGTAGTTGTGAAGGATTTAGAGGGCATTCCTTCGGTCAACGAGGTGCGCAAAGAGGGCGACAAATACAGGCTGTACACAGAAGACCCGCCCATGGTGTTGGCCGGCACGTGGGACTACGCGCGGGTCCACAACCTGAGAATTATAAGTTTGAATACAATGGGTCCAAGCCTCGAGGACGTGTTTGTCCGGCTGACCGGCATAGCCGTAATGCCAAAGGAGGGAGGGACATGAATGGAGGCAAACTTTCCATGGTGCGGCTCAAGAATGATCTAAACGCATCGTGGGCAATTGCCAAGAAGGACGTGAAGATTTACTATCTCACGCCGCCAACGCTCATGTTCGGAATACTATTCCCGCTCTTCATGTTTCTTGCATTCGCCGTGGGGAGAAACGCTCCGGTGACGACCCTCATCCCCGGTCTGGTCTCGATCACTCTGCTCTTCAGTACGTCCTCTATTGGGCCAGCGGTGATCCCCACCGAGAGGAGGGTGAAGACTTACGACAGGTTGTTGTCGGCTCCAATTTCCTCCTATTCGATCATGGTGGGCAAGACCCTGAGCGGTTTCCTGTTCGGCCTAGGGATAGGAGGGATTATGGTTATAGTCAGCCTCTTGTTGTTCGGGACGCAGATAATCAACGCTCCTAGCTTGATTCTGGGTTTAGTGCTACCTGCGTTCTGCTTTGCGATGCTTGGGATAATGCTGGCCATGTTCCCACGTGAAAACCCAGGTGACATAATGTTGATGCTTAATTTCATTCGCCTTCCATTGATATTTGTCAGCGGCATCTTCATATCCATTGAGAGCATGCCTTATTTTGGGCAAGTTGCGGCAATATTTTCGCCACTCACTTATGCCAACGATTTGGTTAGGTTTGCGTTTGAAGGGAAGTCAATTTACGGACCCGTGTTGGACTCTTTCGTATTGATCTTCTTCACGGGTGCATTCTTGGCGGTAGGAAGAAAGATAGAGAGCAGGTTTCAAGTGTGACCTGGAAGGATGAAAAGGGATAACTCACAGGTTGGATGGAGAACTGGACGGGCGTCCCTCTAATGGTAGAAGACCCCCGATCGAGCACTTGGAGTATGGCGGGCACCAGCGCAAGTGTGCCTACTACAACGAACTACAAGGACAGGATTACGAGCGTCTTTATGGCAGACGTCCCCACGGACTCGAGGGCGCCTCTTCTGAAGTAGTGGCGGATTGCCAAGCCTCATACCACCGTGTCAGACATGCGTATGAGGAGAAAACGGTCTATTGACCTGTATTTGATTTTCTCATATTGATCTTCACAGTAACTCTCCTCATTGCAGGAAGAAAGCTGGAGGGCATGTTTCGGCAGTAACTTACATGAGGGGATTGTTTTCTTCTGTCAGAATTCCGCCTCTTTTTTATGAAGTTCGATCCTTCGCCCCTCAAGAAAAGCAGTTATCAACTTTTCCTTACCGCCCTCGACCAGACGCCATATCGTGTTCCTTGAAACCCCCATAATCAGACCGGCTGCGTTATAGGAGAGCTTCTCGAGTTCCACTAAGCGAAGGGCCTCGAGTTCTGCCAGATCTAGGTGCAGAGGTGCCCCTTGCTCTTCAGGCACCGGTACAAGGGCGTCCACTGGGGGGTAACTGGAGATGTTTACAGGCTTAGGCATCCGCCCAACAAAACCTCTCCGGCACCTTCCACAAAAACCCCGTGGCATATATTGCGATATATCACAAAAATATAAATAAGTTGTTATCTTCACGGTACCGCCAATCACTTGAATATCAGTTTTCCGAGGCATACGAAATACTTTTATGTGATATATCCCTAAATATAAGGAGTGAGGGTGCGAGATGGGCGCTCAGGCGGGATCTGAGCCAGGGATGGGACCTGGTGGCTTTTGCGTTTGCCCAAAGTGTGGGAACAAAGTGCCACACAGGGCAGGTGTTCCGTGTAGAGATGAGAGGTGCCCAAACTGTGGTTCTAGGATGGTTCGAGAGGGCTCATACCACTATGGGTTGATCAAAGATAAAGGAGGTTGAGAGAAGTGTTCGGGTATGGAAGAGGATGGTACAGAGGTTGGCATCGACTGCCTTACGAAGATCTTCCGGGGGGATATACATATATTGGACCCTGCAGGTGCGGTTACGGACCCCACGCATACTACAAAGATAGAGACGGCAGGGTCCTCCACGTTTCAGAACTTTACCGCGCCGTTCCCGCGAAGCCAACAAAAGAAGAACTCGCGGAAGAGCTTGAATGGCCCAAAGAGGAGAAAGCGCAGCTCGAGAAGAGGGTCAGCGATCTAGAGGGTTCCCTAAAAGGGGGACAGAAGTAAAGAAAGGCATCGTCAGGTACTTCTCTTTTTTTGTTTTTTGCTCTATGATGGCCGGGATGTTGCTAGGATCAGATAATCCCTTCCATTATATCGTATTCTGCGAACCTTCCCTGATCCGATAAGCCGCCCTATGACATGATCGGGAGGGGGCCATCTGCCATTAAGTATCTTCCGGGCGTAATCCTCCCTCAGAGGATGGACTGCTATTATGTTGAGGATGCCCATCAGCAGGTCCTCAGTTCCTGCGGTACCAAACTCGATCCCCTCCTGAAAATTCAGCAACTCCACATTGATCCCGTTTGCTCTGAAGATCTCATAGGCATCTGTGATCCTTGAGGATGGTCTGACCCAAGGCTCAAAAGGAGGACGAACGGGTATGGCGAGGTATGCACACTCGGGATCTATCTCCCTCACAACCTCTACTGTTTTTTGAAGATCCTCCTCGCCATCATTAAGTCCATCGATAAGCATGGTCTCGGTTATCATGGTTCCACAGTATTCCTTTCTAAAGCTTATCCAGTCACCTACAACTTTGGGCAAGGAGACGTCAGGATGCGGCCGGTTGACCCTTCGGTAGGTACCCTCTGAGCAGGCGTCCACTTTTACAGAGACCAAGTCTGCAAGGAACAGATCACGGTAGGCAGATCCGATTAATGAGCCGTTCGTTATTACTGCTACATTCTTGTCAGTGTTCGCTTTTATCCCCTTGATTACCTTTCCAAGGCTCATGTCTAACGTGGGTTCGCCATCGGGTACGAAGGTTATGTAGTCTATTTTCCCTTGGTAGCTCTCCACGGCGGAAACGACCTCAGCGACGACCTCACTTGGGTCGTAGAAAGACCTCCTCTCCACCGTCAGGTTTGTTGTTTTCCCGACCTGGCAGTATACACACGAATAGCTACAGTACTTCATCGGTATGTTATTGACGCCAAGGGAGCTACCAAGGCGCCTGGATGGTACAGGACCGAAGACGTATTTCATGGGATATCACTGAGGTTCTCAAGTATCAGCTGGGAGAGGGTCCTAATCTTAGTGGCAGAGTCCTTTATGATTCCAGCCATGTGGTACATGCAGAAGACGCAACCCACTCCTATCTCTTTTGCGCTCTTGGCTGCAGCCTCCTCGAGCAACATCTCCGCCAGCCTGTTTGCTATCTCTGGATGTACGGGCTTCACGCCTGCAGGTGCACCGCAGCATAGTGTCTCTTCCCTGTTCTCCTCGTACTCCACCAGAGCCGCCACACAGCTCAACACTTCCCTAGGGATGTCGGCTATGCCGTGCCTCCTCACCAGTGGACATGGATCCTTGTAAATTACGCTTTTGCCCGATCTGTTCACCCTGATCTTCCCGCTCTCCAAGAGCTCCTTCAGGAGTTCTGAGATGTGCAGCACCCTGTAATTCGGTTCTCTGTAGAGCTCAGGGTAGACCCTCTTGAATACATCGTGGCAGGAGGGGCACTCAGTAACGACAAACTCGGCGCCGGTAGACTCGAATAGAAGTGTGTTCTTCTCCGCGAGCTTCTTTGCTTCCTCTAGCATGCCAGTGTCTATCAGGAATAGACCGCAACACCACTCCCTCCCACCAAGCACTGTAAAATCAAGCCCCGCCTTTATTAAAAGATCGACGGTAGCCTTGGCGGTCTCAGGGAGGCGTATCCCAGACCAGCATCCTGGCACATACAGATACTTTGCCTTCTCTGGCGGCTTAAACCCAAGAGGGATGTAAGAGAGCCTCTTCTCAGGGGGCGCCGCCATGGGGGATCCTGCCTTTATTATAGCATCGGCGATGGTGTTGTACTTCTCAGGAACCTTGCCCATCCTCCGCAGTTCTGCTCTTGCGCCTTGGACTATGACAGATATAGGTATGTTTATTGGGCATGCAGCGTGGCACTGATCACAACGCGTGCAAAGGAAGAGCGTCTTTAGATCTTCGTCTGTTAGGGCTTTTCCGTGGAAGAGGGAATTTGCGGCATCTACCTTTGCCATCGCGCCGTATTTTATGTTTCCAGTCGCCTTGTAGAAGGGGCAGACCTCTGCGCAAACGCCGCAGAATATGCAGGAATCAATCATATCTTTAACACTAGACATTTAACCTCTACTCTTTTATGATACGTCTCATTTTACTTTTTAAGGTATCGCAGATACCCAGCCAACAGCTCATTAAGTTAACCTTATATAGAGTAATATGTGATATATCCCACAATAGGGATGATTGCTGATGGTGAAGATAGCAATAATCACCGAGGACGGGGTTCATGTAAGCAAGCATTTTGGTAGAGCCCCCCACTACATGGTAGTTGAAATAGAGGGCAACACCGTTAAAGGTAAGAGACTCGTCCCGAAGGTAGGACACAGCCAGTTCCAAGGGATGCATGAGGAAAGGCATGAAGAACCGCATTTGGGCTCAGAGTCTAAGCATGCGACAATGAGCGAGCCCATAAAAGATTGCGTCGTTCTTATCTGCGGAGGGATGGGCATGGGGGCATACCAGTCATTACTGTTGAGGGGGATCAGGCCAATAATAACAGAGGTGGACGACATAAACCAAGCAATAGCCGCCTACCTTGATGGTAAGTTAGACGACCACCCAGAGTACCTTCATTGAAACAAACATCTGTGAAAGTAGTCGGGGGCACCTGAGAAAACAAACGAAAACAGGGAGCACTCGAGAGACTGAAGAGGCAAAGCATAGGGATCATGGGAAACAACGGATCCGCCCTCAGGAGATCCACATGACGCCAGAGGATAACCATCACTTTATTCCCTACAGAGCTGAACCATCGAAAGTAGGCTGATCGTCTCCTTAAAATCCTCTAAAAATTTCGTGCCGTTCATTTGTGGGTTAGAATTATAGGCTTACCTTCAGCCTCTGTTGTGCTGTAAGCAATACAACATAGCGGAGGTGAAAGTAAGCCTGAATAGCACTATAGCGGCTTTCCCTATAGA
>Ga0315282_10001407_pt1 | contig 45242 bp, 38 predicted proteins | sample YL17G07_20_MG_FD_203693 | JGI IMG/M metagenome (GOLD analysis project Ga0315282, IMG submission 203693) | Sediment microbial communities from Yellowstone Lake, YNP, Wyoming, USA - YL17G07_20 | ecosystem: Environmental > Aquatic > Freshwater > Lake > Sediment | place: USA: Wyoming | collected... | reverse complement strand
ATAAGGCGGATAAGGATAAGGGGCATAAGGATAAACACCTGAGCGAGATAGCCAGTAATTAAAATGTGGCCAGAAATACCAGCCTTCAGGTCCCATTCCAAAAGGCATTTTCCACCTCCTCTAATTTTTCAGAATAAATTATTTCCCTGCCGGTTCTTCTTTTTTAGTTCTGGTAGATGAGGTCGGAGGCTGATAGGTTGAATAGGGCGGATAATTAATTCCCGGAGGATAGGCCCCGGGATAATAAAATTCGCCAGGGAAAAACCCCGCTCTAGCCCAGCCGCGACCCCGACCAAAACCAAAGCCGAAACCACGGCCCGGACCCCGACCACCCCAGCCGCGCCCGCGGCCATATCCAGCAAAGGGATAGCCCGGGTTCATATAGCCAGGATAAGCATAGCCGGAGCAATAGCCAAGCCCACGGCCGGTTCTCGGCCCGAGACCCAATGGTCCTGTTCTATCTCCCCATGGCATAATTGCACCTCCAAATCATAATTACAGGCCATAAAGCCTGTCCGGCCTGAAAAATTGCCGGCCATTTTTTTGTTGTGATAATGAAAATCATTCTCACTAATGATTTTATACCTTAAGTTCAGTTTGTCAAGAGATAAATGGGCCCAAGCTTAAAAAATTTAAAATAATAGAAAGGCGGTTTGGAGTAGTTTGCCTTTGTTTGAGACTAAGCTAATTGTAAGCTTCCATAATTTTTCTATCTTCTTTCATTAAATCACCGGCCAGTTCTTCCATTTTCATCTCTTTCCAGAAGGGGAGTTGCTCGTGGACTTTAAGATACTTGAGAGGAATGGGATGGGTGCCAACCACGACCGGTAGACCATACCGTTTTTCTATGAACTCTTTAAATTGGCGAATATAAGGACAGGGCGGATAGCCGACCACCAGGCCCGTGGCTAAATGAATAACTTCTGCCCCATTCTTTATCATTTCCTCGGGCACGTATTCGATGTTGCCGCCGGGGCAGCCACCGCAGTAGGAATAACCGACGACTTCTACCGGTTCGTCCTTAGGATAACGGGCAAAGGCGCCGACTCTTTCCCTGAGGGAACGGAAGCACTTGCCACCGCCACAGGATTGGTAACGGGCGCAGATGATGATACCTATTTTTTTCATAACAGCTTTCCTTTTTAATATTTATATATGTTTATTTTTTATTTTTTGGCCTGAGCTTTGAACCTGGCCAGAGCTTGCTCGGCCGGACCGCTTTCACCGGTTATGATTTTAATTCCACCTGATTCTAATACCCGCTGGGCGTTGGGGCCTACCTGGTTGGTTATTAAGATAGAAACACCTTTATCAAGAAGCAGTTGAGCCGATTGAATACCGGCGGCGTGAGCCTGGTGAACTGAAGGATTCTGGAGGGCTTCAAAGCTGTTAGATTCCGGGTCGATGATTAAAAAGAAGGCTGCCCGGCCAAAATTGGGGTCTATTTCAGCCTGGAGGCTGTTGCCCCGGGCGGTGATACAAATTTTTCCGGTCAGCAAATTGTTATGTCCTTTATCTTGTTTATTCAGATTTTCTCTCACGAAAACCTCCTCCCTTTTTATAATTCTGCTTTACTGGCCCACAGCGATTTAAAGCAGCTGTTTTTCAGCGGCATTTTTCGCACAGACCGAAGAATTCAATATTGTGATCTTTAATCAGAAAATTATATTTTTTAGCCAGGACTTTTTCGGTCTTTTTAACCAATTGTAATTCCTCCTCGGCAAAATCCTGATAATCAATTATCCGGCCGCAGCCTAAGCAGATGAGATGATGATGGTGGCCGGCCAGGTTTTGAGTTTTGAGTTCGTAGCGGCTCTGGCCATCGCCGCAGCTTATTTTTCGAATAAGGCCTGACTGAAATAATAATTCCAGAGTTCGGTAAATAGTGGCTAATCCAATTCCGGGATAAGAACGGTGCAGAGCATTATAAATTTCTTTGGCGCTTAAATGAGAAGAAGAGCGCTTTAAAAAATCAAAGACGATCTGGCGGGGTAAAGTCCAGCGGGAAGCTCTGTCTTTTAAATCTGGTTTGGGCTCTTCTTTAAGGGAGCTTTTTGGGGTTGGCCTTTTTATTTGATTTTTGCCGGGCGTTAAAGACGGCTTTCTGGAGATTTTTTGGTTCTGACTTTTTCTCATTTTTAACCTGTTTTTAACCTGCCGGTTTTTAATAATAGTATATTAGTCCGGCCATAATAATATCGCGCTCGGTGCAAAGCATTTCATCTATCAAGGCAAAATTATAACAAATCTTTATACCAAAAACTATAGATAATGAAAATTATTATCATTAAAAAATTAGGCGGGCAGGAATTTTCCAGATGTTAGCTCTGCAAATTTACATCAAAAGCTCACAAGCGAAAAGAGAGTGAAAGTTTTATCGGGAAGCGAGGCAGGTGAGCTGAACTGGTTAAACGAGAGTCTGAGGGGCATAAGATAAAGATTAGATGGACCTGTCTGGTGTATTTTAACGGGGAGCGGGCGGTGGCGATGGGTAAATTTATCTCAGGATTAACTCAGGGGTTTGAAACCTTCCACTTTTACTAACAATTCTTCAAGGCTTTTAATGCTGGTGGAGGCGGGCAAATATAAAAGATGTCCGTCGCAGCGGCAGTCGGAAGCTCCAAACCGCCGAAGGGGGATGGCGGACTGTTTAATCAGGCTTCTCAGCCTGCGGGCGGTGGCACATTCATCAAAAGCGCCAGGTTTAATCAGTATTTGGTAGACTGGAACGTGACGGGTAAGATAATCAATATGCCAGAAAATCTTTTTATTCTTTTTTAGATGGCGCCGGATTCGGGCTTTGAGGCCGCGTTTGGCTCGGCCTACATAAAGGTAATAACCGGGTTTAAAGCTGGTTGCCGGCCAGCGGCCGACTTTAATCTGCTGTGGTTTGTCCAGTTTTAAAATCAAGAGGTAAAGGCCGCTATCGTTCATCTTTTATGTAGATTGGTTCGGGCTGATGGCGCTCATAGCTTTTTGAAAGAATAAGTGTATCGCCCCTTTTTAATTAATTCAAACAAATTATGGCTGATGATTGCCGGCAAAAATTGTGCTTCTTTAAGATGATGGTCGCTGAAAGGGAGAATTCCATCAGGCTTTAAAACCCGGTGTAAATCATTTAGCGTCTCGTCCGGATGTTCAAGATGGTGAAAAACATCGTAAATGGATGGAAATATTTTTCACTTTGTTTTTTCTGGATTTGCTGGTGGTGTTCCGAGCCTTCGCGAATAAGAGCTGAACCACAATTAGGGCAGCGTTCCTGAATGCAGGTAACGCCGGGCTGATGCTCTTTCCGAAAGCCGCATTTCGGGCAGATACAATAACCTTCGGGGCCATAACCCAAACGACCTGGATGTGAACCTTGCCTTCCTCTTGGCATTTTTTCCCTCCTGTTTATTTAATTTATTTAACAGCGAGTGCCGCGGCCGTTGCGGCGACAGCCGTATGGACCACGGCGATGGCCGGCACCCCGTGGAAATGGCGGGCGGGGGTCATCGAGAGTAGGGTGCTCCGCAGACTCTATAGATTGGCGGCGGGAAAATTTCCCTGGTTCTGATTCAGGTTGGGGCCCAGGTTCTGGTTTAGATTCAGATTCAGGCTCAACCTCAACCGGCCCACCTCCGATGACTAATCCTTTGCCCTTGACCAGAGCCTCGGCCACTTTTTTACGGGCGGATTCGAGAATGCGAGCAAAAGTGGGGCGGGAAACGCTCATTTTTTCGGCAGCCTGTTCCTGGTAAAGCCCTTCCAGGTCAGCCAGTCTGATAGCTTCCAGTTCATCCAGGTTCAGGGTGATTATCTCGGGCGCGGGGTGGGGGCGATTCGAACTTACAGGTAAAAAAGTGGATATTCCCGGTCTCCAACCCACACGGCGCCGACAGAAAGGCCTTGGCATCGCTGTCTGCTTTTATCTTTATTATGCTAAGTTATTTGTAAAATGGCAAATTCCCCATGCTCTTATTTTTAGCTTATTTTTCTTATATTATGAGCATATGTCAATAATTTGTCAAGCAGGGGAAAGGGGAAAAAAGGTTCCTGTCACCCGATTTTCTGATCTTCTCGGGGAAAATCAGGAAACGCGTAGGACGTCCCCCATTTTTAAATGCGGTAGTTGAGGCTGACAAAAATAGTCCGGGGCTTGGAAGGGCCATATATGTAGCCGCTATCGCGGTCGGCACTCTGGTCCAGATCCTTCTGAAATGAGTTGAAAATGTTAACTATACCCAGGCTCATAGCTAAATTGGAATCTCCACCCAGAGTGATATTTTTCTTTATTCTGAGATTTACCACCCAGAAAGGATTGGTGGTTTCCAGGCGGTCTTCGCTGATGTAACCTCGATAATGAGGGAGCTTCATCCGTCCGGTATAATCGAGGGTCAGATCTACATTAATAATTCGCTCATGCTGATAGCTGAGAGAAGCATAGCCATAGGATTTAGGAGTTTTAAAGAACTCACGGCAGCCAAAATCTGGCTCAGGTTCATCTAATCGATTGTTCTGGAGAGTCCAGCCGCTCTGCAGACTTACCCAGGGACCGAATGAGATTTTCAAATCGGCAGAGGCTCCGTAAACTCTGGCTCCTGAGCCGTTTATTCTTTGGAGCAAGCGATAGCTTTCAGTGGTGGTTATCTCCTGGAGAACAAAAGTATGAGCCAATCGAGTATAAAAGAGTTCGCCGCTTAGCTGCAAAAGATTATTGCTTAGAGCCCGGCCAAAATCAGCCCCTAAGCTAAAACTCTGGGAGGTTTCGGCCTTGAGGTTGGGGGAATTATTGATCACCAAGCCAGTGCCACCAACCTGAGTTATATGCAAATCTTCTTCAAACACCTGGGGCGCCCGGAATCCGGTAGAGTAACCCAGGCGAAAAGTTAAGTCCTTGCTGGCGTTATAGAGCAAGTTTACCCTGGGATTAAAAACCAGATAATTTAAGACCGAACTTTTGCTGGCTCGAATTCCGGTCAGAAAAGAAAACCGGTCGGAAATTTTATATTCGTCCTGAACAAAAAACCCGTTATCGGTATAAGTCTGATCAATCTTGCGGTTATAGCAGACGGCCTGGTCTTTTATGCGGTCAGATTTAAACTGGTAGCCAAAGGTCAGGAGGTGGGCCTTAAATTGGTAGTAGGCATGCAGGCCGGCAAAAAGCAGAGGGTTGAAAGTGTTTCCATAAGCATTCGGGTCCTGGTGTGAGCCATAATAAGTGTTACGCCGAGCATCAAGATAGGATAAAACGAATGAATAATAGAAGTTCTCAGAGATGGTTTGATTCCATTCTGAGGACAGGCCAATCTGATCGCTTTTTATCCACTTACATACATCGGCCATATGAGGAGGTTGATCAAAAGCATTACCGCCCCTTCTATCTTCAAAAATGCGGTAGAAATTAAATTTTAGCTTGGCTTTTAGACTGTCAAAATCTCGAATTAAGTTCATTCCAAATGAAGTCTGATTAATTTGCCCGAGGTCTGAAAAACCGTCGTCATTAAGGTCGATTGGCTCTCTTTTTCGCAGGTTAGCGAAGAAAAATCCTTTGAGATTGGAATCTTTGGAAACATAGCTGGTGCGGAAATCAACATTGGTATCAGTGCGGTCATGGATTAGCTCTTCACGCAGGCCGAAATTGACTTGATTGCTTTCGGGCTCGCGGCTGATGATATTGATCACGCCGGCAATAGCGTTGCTGCCATAAAGGGTGGAGGTGCCGCCTTTAACAATTTCAATGCGCTCAATCATTTCTGTGGGGATTTGTTCCAGACCATAGACTGAGGTCATGGCCGTCATCATGGGAACGCCATCCACCAAGATCTGAGAATATTTACCCTCCATCCCGTTGATACGAACCTGAGTGAAATTACAATTCTGGCAATCATTTTCGACCCGGATGCCAGTGGTGGTAGCCAGAGCTTCGGCCAGATTGACCGCCTGCTTTTTTTCTATCTCGACGGGGGCTATGACCTGAACCCGGACAGGTGTTTCTGAGTAAAGTTTGGCGGTGCTGGTTCCGGTTACTACCACTTCTTCGTGGATTTTTTCTATCAGAGTTATCTTAAAATTGCTGAGGTTTCGGTCAAGGGTAAATTCGTCAGTGGTATTTTCCATAAAATTTTCGGCAATGACCTGAAGATGATATTTTCCGGCCGGAATGCTTTCGAAAGCAAAATGCCCATTAGAATCAGTTTCTACTGAAAGTCCGAGTTCAGGAATGAGGACAACGGCTTTGGCCACCGGCTCATTTTTCCAGCTTAAGACCTGTCCCGAAATAAAGAAACTTTTTTCAGATTCAGACTGTCCAGCTCTGATCCTGGCAGCAACTCGATTTTGACCTTGCTTCTGAGCCTGGAGATTTTCGGCCAGAGCTGGATAGAAGCTTAGTAAATTTAATAGCAGGAAAATAAGGATAAGAGAAAATATGTAAGCAGTGCTGAAGATAAATCCTCTAAGTGGCTTTAGATTATGGCGAGCTTTAAGCTCAAGCTTGAAGCCTTTTATTTTTTCTTTATTCATTTTTTCCTCCGCTTTGATTGTTTAATCAGTTAGTCAAAAGGAATCTGATTTTTCAGCCACGACTCATACCAGAGCTATGGCGTTAAATTTGCGAGACGAGAATCAAGCGGGAGTTTAAATTAGCGGAGGAGACCGGCTGACCTGCCGGTGGACGAAGATTTCATATTTAGCAGGCCTGCTCAATAAAAAGATGAAGAATAGGAAGGAAAAGCCAGGAAGGATGAAGAAATTTATTTTACCGGTAGAAAGGCTTAAAGACAGGAAATTATCAGCTGGGCAATTTTTATCGACGGTTATGGTTTTTTCGGTATGGAAAAAGTTTAAGAAAAGGGTATCAACCAAAAATAAAGCTAAGATTAAAATAAATAGCTTTTTATTGAGCTTTAGATTTGATTCTTTCAGCATAATCAGATAAATTTTCTCCAAATTATAGGGAGAATTATAATAGAATACTATCTTGAGGTTGTCAATAAAACGAGTATGGTCTGACAGCAGGAAAGAGGGGAAATATGGTTCCTGTCACCTGATTTCCTGATCTTCTCGGGGAAAATCAGGAAACGCCTAGGGCGTCCCCCATTTTGGTGAACCTTCTGGGCTAATTTTTCGTTTATAGAGGAGACAAATAAAATTTAATACGGAGATAATGAACATGAAGATTGTGACTAAAGCCCAGGTCAAGGCTGAGAGATTTCCAAGGTCAAAACATCTGGCTAATCTAATCCTATTCTGGTTATTGTTCTTTGTTCTTATTATTTTTCTAACTAATAATCTTTCAGCGGCGGCTGTAAATAAGGCCGTTAATAAATCGGCAGAAATAGACAAGGAAGCTCTCAAAAAAGCTCAGGAGCAAAAAACGGTTCGGGCCTTCCGGGTCAACGGCTCCATCAAACTCGATGGGCTGCTGGAAGAAGAAGTCTGGAAGACTCAGCAGCCGGCCAGCGATTTTTTACAAAGAGATCCAGATGATGGCCAAAAAGCCAGCGAGCTGACTGAGGTCTGGGTGGCCTATGATGATTCCAATCTATATGTGGCTGCCCACTGCCATGATTCTGATCCAAAGGGAGTAATCGGGCTCTTAGGCCGCCGTGATTCCTTTGTCGATTCTGACTGGTTCTTTTTTGCGGTTGATCCGTACTTTGACCGCCGGAGTGGCTATCTGTTTGGGATAAATCCTTCAGGTTCAATTATTGATGAGGTTCTTTCTAACGATGTTAATGAAGACGAAAGCTGGGACGGAATCTGGGAGGCTAAGGCTGCCCGGGTGGCAGACGGCTGGACTCTGGAGATGCGCATTCCTTTTAATCAACTGCGATTTCCCCAAAAGGATGCTTACATCTGGGGAGTTAATTTTCAGCGCACTATCAAGCGCAAGAACGAAAGGGTGGCCTTTGCCTGGGTGCCCAAGGAAGATAACGCTTATGTTTCCCGCTTTGCTCGGCTGGAAGACATCGAGAAAATCAATCCGGGTCGCCGCATAGAGTTATATCCATACACAGTTGGTCAGGCTCAGTTTCGTCCGGCTGAACCCGGCAACCCGTTTGAAACTGGCCATAAATACCTGGGCGATGCCGGCTTTGATCTGAAAGTTGGCCTGAAAAGCAACCTCAACCTAGATGTCAGCATCAATCCTGATTTCGGCCAGGTTGAGGTTGACCCAGCGGTCATTAACCTGAGCGCTTACGAAACTTATTACCAGGAAAAAAGGCCCTTCTTCATTGAAGGAGCTTCAATCTTTAATAATTTTGGCCGGGGCGGAGTTTATGTTAATGCAAACATAAACTGGCCCAACCCGCGTCTTTTTTACAGCCGGAGAATCGGCCGACAACCACAGGGCTATCCAGTCCATGACGGCTATGTAAATTTTCCAGACCGAACGACCATCCTGGGGGCTTTTAAGCTCACGGGAAGAGCTGGGTCTGACTGGAATGTTGGCTTCATCAGTGCTATGACTGGACGTGAGTTTGCCACGGTTGATGATCTCAGCACCCGCTATGAAGATGAAGTGGAGCCTTTGACCTACTACGGAATTCTGCGTGCTCAGAAAGATATCAATGGTGGGCAGCAGGGAATAGGATTTATGGCCACCAGCGTGATAAGAGATTTGAACGCGGAAACGCTTTCGGCCATTTTGAATAAAAACGCTTTTAGCTTAGCGGCTGACGGCTGGTCATTCTTAGATAAGAAACGGGCCTGGGTGGTTGGGGGCTGGCTTGGCGGCACTTTTATTCAGGGAAGCCAGGATGATATCTATCGCCTGCAGCAATCTTCGATGCATTACTTCCAGCGGCCGGACGTCACTCATGTGAGCCTGAACCCCGAGGCTACGAGCTTGAACGGCTGGGGGGGTCAATTTAAACTGGCCAAGCAACAGGGAAATTCGCTGTGGTTGTTTTCAGCCGGTGCCTTATCTCCTGGATTTGATCCCAATGACATTGGTTTCCAGAGTTCGAGTTCTGATGTCATAGACCTGATGGGATTTTATGGATATCAACAGATGAAGCCGGGAAAGATTTTCCGGCAATGGCTGCTCATTGGCGGGGGCTCAAGACAGTATGATTTTGGTGGAAATAATGTGTTTAGCTGCCTGGCCGGAAACTTTCAGGGTGTGCTGACCAACTGGTGGAATTTTGAGTATACCTTTCTTTTTCTGCCGGAGAACTTGAACAACCGATTGACCCGCGGCGGGCCCATGGCTCGACTTCCCTATGGTTACACGCATCAGCTTTTTCTTAACAGTGATTCCAGGAAACCGGTGGTCCTTCAGGGGAGTTTTTCCTATGAATGGCTGCATAACAATTCTCATCAATGGCTGGCCGACTTTTCTGTGCGCTGGAAGCCTATGAGCAATCTCAGCCTCTCGGTTGGTCCGCAGCTTGGACGTGAAGTGGATGAAACAGAGTGGGTGAAGCGAGTAGCTGACCCGTTGATGACGGAAACATATGGAGTGAGATATGTGTTCGGGCGTCTTGACCAGAAGATTGTAGCCGCGGAAATCAGGGTGAACTGGATTTTTACTCCGAAGTTGAGCCTCCAGGCTTATCTGCAGCCGTTTATCGCTGTGGGCAAGTATGACCGATTCAAGCAGCTCAACCGGCCTCGGGTTTATGATTATCTAGTTTTTGGCGAGAATGGCTCGACCATTGTGGAGGGAGATGGCGAATATATCGTTGATCCAGATGGCAGCGGGCAGGCACCTTCATTTTCCATCTATAATCCCGATTTCAATTATAAATCAATGCGGGGGACAGTAGTTCTCAGATGGGAATACAAACCGGGTTCGCTGCTTTATCTGGTCTGGACGCAGAATAGGGCGGATTATTCATATCCCGGAGATTTCTCACTCGGGCGGGACCTGGGAAATTTGTTCACCGCTCCCGGCGACAATATTTTCCTGGTGAAATTTTCTTACAGATTTGACCTGTGAAAAAAAGGGGCACATTGCTGTGCCCCCATTTTTTATTTGTCGGCGTAGGCGAAAACCGTCAGATAACCCAGCTTGATCACCTTTGACAGTAGCTCGCCAGATGCCTTGTCCGGGCTATCACTCGTCTGATGATAATCAGGATGCATGGCGGTCATATAGTAAACATAAGGTTTCTTCACCGAAGCAAATGAAGAATGATCAGAACCGCCGCTGCCTTCACCAAGTTCTGATTCGCGGATGAACAAGTCGAGTCCGACGTATTTGTTCATTTCCTGCTGGAGCTCATAAAAGCCAGAGTCTTTGGTGGCGTTGACCGTCACAAAATAACCAGGTCTAATCTGTTTTATTATGTCTTCAACTCCCTGGACATTCAGCATCCGGGTATAGCGGCCCATGGTCTGTTCATCAAAAGGCCGGCTGATCATATCATAGTTGAGATAGCCGACTGTCTTTTCGATGGGGAAGATCGGATTCTGGACGTAATAGCGGCTGCCCAGCAAGCCTTTTTCCTCGCCAGTCCACAGGCAGAAGACGATGGTCCGCTTGGGTTTGACCGGATTGAGGGCAATGGCTCTGGCCATAGTCATTACTCCCACTGAACCGGAACCATTGTCGTCTGAACCGTTAAAAATGTAGTCTTCCCATCTTCCAAGATGGTCAAAATGAGCTCCGACCACGAAATACTCATCCTTCAGCTTCGGATCTGACCCTTCGATGTAACCGATAACATTCATCGCCCGAACCAGGTTAACCTTGGCGGTGGAATTGATGCTTACTCTGGCTCCGGGAAGGTCGCGTGAGGCTGGCTTGTAAGTTGTTTCGATGGTTTTTTTTAGCTCGTCGATGGTTTTTCCAGTATTTTCCAGAATGAGGTTAGCCATTTCGCGGGTAATGTTGAGGGTGGGTACGTTGCTTCCACCCATCATTCCGGCCATCATATCCCTGGCGCCCGGGATGACCATTCTGGCTCTTGGCCTCTTGATGATCGGCTTGTCGTCTGCAGGTTGTCTGTTCTGGGTAGCAGTCAGCAAATTGTAAACATCAGCATCTTTTCCTATATTTTGAACAACCAAGACCGCTGCCGGACCCTGCTTGTAGATTTCTTCCAGCTTATTAAAACCGCGGCTACCTCTTCTCATAAAAGCCATCATTTGCCTGGCTGGGGCCTGCGGGAAATATTTGTCTTTAAGTTCCTTTTTCTGGTTAAAGGGTGATTTGGGATCGTCTTTGCCAGGAGCTTCGCTTAGGACCAGAACAATTTTGTCCTTCAGGTTCAACCCTTTGAGTTCATTCCAGCCAATGGATGGTTCTTTGATGCCGTAACCAACGAAGACCAGCGGACCGCTGATATTTTCCTGGGAAGAAAGCATGCTCATAAAGTCTAATCCGCTTTCAAAGGTTCGAGCTTTAGTGGTTGCGCCCTTGGCCACTTCGACAGTCAGGCTGGTTTTGGCCTCGGAAATTTCTTTCAGGGTAAATTCCTGAAAATAGCTTCTTTCCATCTGGATATTTGGTCTGAAGTCCTGACTGGCCATAGCTCGCATAATGTTGATTTCGGCTCTGGGCTGGTCGCCACCGGGTTTGATTCCCCACATCTTGAACAGTGAGACCACATAATCGGCGGCCAGAGCATAGCCACGGCTTCCAGTATCGCGGCCTTCCATCCAGTCAGAAGCTATATAATTGAGCATGGCCAGGGTATCCTTCGGGGTGATTGACTCAAACCCGACTTTGTACTTTTCGGGAACTGCCTCTGGCTTGGAGACTAAGCTGAGAGCTCTTTTGACTTCCTCTGGCTTCATCTGCTGTTGTTGAGGCATCTGAGCCAGGAGGGAAGTAAAAGCTGTCAGCACCACTAAGAGAAAAATAACCGGAAACAAACGCTTTTTCATTTAAACCTCCATCAAATTAGCTAAAAAATAATTTTTGTCTGAACAAAATGAGTTTAAGGGGGAAAGCCGGGAATAAAATAGAAATACACATCAAATGTTTTGACGCAAATCAAATTATTGTCTTCCATTATAGACTTAAAAAGATTTTATTTTACTCCAGAAACCTGGAGACGGCCTAAGGTTTTAAAAAATTTAATGGGTAGCGTTTTGAGCTGGACTAACCTCGAGTCGCTGGCCGCAGGAAATATGTATTGTAGGCCTATATTTCAGGAGGGAAAGGTGATGCGGAAGTCGGTGCCGCCGTCTCTGAGCAACTTTATTTTCCCGTCAATCTGGTCAACCAGGGTGTTGATTATAACCATTCCGAGAGAATCTGCTTTCCGAAAATTCAGCCCTTCAGGGAAACCGACGCCATCATCCTTGACCCGTAGCTCAATCACTCCTTCTGGCAAACGCTTTAAGCTGACAGAGACGTTTCCAGTTTTTCCATCAGGGAAAGCATGTTTGAAGGTGTTGGTAATCAATTCATTCAAGATTAAGCCTAAGGGGACTGCAATATTGATGCTCAGTTTTAGGGGCTCGATGTCTAAGTTAAGCTTAATTTGGCCGGCCTGAACCTGATGGTCGAGAAAAATAGCTTGAGCTAAATTGTTAAGATAATCGGCAAAATCTATGCTGGAAAGGTCTTTTGCCCGATAAAGTTTCTCATGGACCATAGCCATCGAGCGGATTCGTTGCTGGCATTCTTTGAAAGCTACCCTGGCTTGAGGGTCGGAAAGAAGTGCCGACTGCAGATTCAGGATGCTGGAAATGACCTGCATGTTATTTTTTACTCGGTGGTGAATTTCCCGAATCAGGATTTCTTTCTCTTGCAGAGAAGCCCTCAAGTCTTCTTCCCCTTTTTTTCTTTCGGTGATGTTGCGAACAATGGCCTGGACGAGGCGCTTCCCGCCCAACTCGATAGCGTTCAAGCTGACCTCGGTATCAAAGGGAGTTCTATCGCCCCGCCTGTGCTTCCATTCAAAAAACTGAGGCTGACCGTTCAAAGCTGCTTCGATTTTTTCCAGCGCTTTCTCCTTTGAATCCCTTCCATCAGGCTGGGCTTCTGGGGAAAACAGATATGGAGGTTTGCCGATGATTTGTTCTCTGGTACAACCAAACATTTCCAGGGTTTTCGGGTTACAATCAATAAAAATATCCCGATCCATCAAGAAAATAGCCTCATTGGCGCTTTCGTAAAGGGTCCGAAATTTGGTTTCGCTCTCCCGCAGCGCCTTCCGAGCTTCTCTCTCGGCGGTCTGGTCGCGAAAAACCAGAATTATACCTAAGAGGTTGCCTTCAGAATCGGTAATCGGGGAGCCGCTGTCGGCAATCGGGTATTCTTGGCCATCACGCGCCACCAGAACAGTGTGATTGGCCAGGCCAACGGTGATCCCTTCTCTGATTACTCTTTCCAGCGGGTTTTCCGCAGTCTTCCTGGTAAATTCGTTGATGATGTTAAAAACTTCCTGAATCGGTCTGCCCTTGGCTTCAGTTTCGGTCCAACCGGTAAGTCTTTCAGCCACCGGATTCATTATCTGAATGTCGCCGTTAATGCCAGTCGCAATGACCGCATCGCCGATGCTGTAGAGCATAGCCCGAAGTTCAGATTGCTTATTGAATAATTCTTCTATCAGTTTTTTTCTCTCCGTGATATCAATTAGTGTGCCGATAATGGCCCGTCGCCCCTGATATTTGATGACACTACCATGAGCTTCGGCATAAAAATAAGACCCGTCCTTCCGCCAGCCACGAAAATCAAAACGAATTCCAGAGACTTCTCTGCTGAGCCTTTTTCGGTTGTAATCTGCTACCATCGCTCGATCGTCAGGGTGAGTCAGGTCCAAATTGCCGAGCTTATCGATCAATTCCTCTCGGGCATAACCAAACATTTCGGCAACAGCCTGGTTAACATATTTGAACACGCCGTCCTGAACCAGATAAACCCCGGCGAGGGCTGATTCACTCAAAACCCGGAAAAGCTCTTGGCTTTCCCGGGCTCGGGCTTCGGCTTCATACAATCTTTGAAAATTAAGTTTTTCCCGACGCTGCCAGAAAATTTCAGTCAAAAAGAGCTGGGCGGCCATGATAGAAATCATAAAAAGAATAATCAGAGTCGAGCGAGCCCGCCAGCCAGATAGGGCTTCTTGACGGTCAACCTTAGCCACGATTGACCAGGAGGTATTGGGGACCGGTCTGGTTACAGCCAGCACCTTGACGCTCCGATAATCTACTCCCTCAAAACTGCCATACTCACCTAAGGCCGCCCTGACTGCTGGAACTTCTTTCTGGCTCAGAGGAATTCGTAAATTCAGAGCTGATTCTCTTTTATGCCTTAATTCATTCAGGAAAAGAACATTGTCACCGTCGCGCTTCACTAATAAAGTTTCTGCAGTCTGGCTGGGAACAGGCCAGGATTGGATCAAAGGAAACAGAAAATCATCAGCGTCGGCTCTGAGAATGATATAAGCCCGAGGCTTTCTCTCATCAGAACCGGGCGGTATCAAGGGAGCCACGACATCAAGATGAATTTTATTATCGGTGGGGCTGCGGTGAAGGTCGGTACTTATGATCGAGCCCATCTTTTCTGACCGCTCGATGACTTCTTTAAGTTCAACCGGAAAAACCGGGCTTGTTTGATTTAGGTAGAGAAAAGGTTTTTTCTCTCTACTAAGGATGATTATGTTGGCATAACCATAGTACTCAGCTGTAATCTTTAACCTCGCCAGAATTTTTCCTTTGTTGGCCTCATCAGGCTGCTCGAGGCAAGCCAGCAGTTCTTGAGCAAATAGGGGGCTTTCAGCCATCACCCTGGCATCGTTTTCTCTTTCATCGAGCCAGCGTCTGATCTCCTCAGCCTTCATTTCGGCTATGGTTGATAGCTGATGGAAGATAATTTTTTTAACTGATTTTTCCTGAGACTGATGGAAAGAAGTGCCGACTATCAAAATGGCTATTGCCAGCAATAAGGAAATCAGGTAAAGAGGGCTTTTCAGTCGTTTTTTCCATTTCGGCCAGAGTTCCTTAAAGCTTCTCATGGTCACCTCTCCAATCTTGACTTGATTATATCTAACCTATCCAAGCCACAATTTGCCCGGTCAAAAAGATTGTTTTTCAGCCACGATTACCCGGTTTCGGCCTTCATTCTTGGCTTGGAGCAAAGCTGTGTCTGCTACCTGAATGAGTTCCGTCCACTGGTCAGCGTGGTCGGGATAGGCAGAGACACCGGCGGAAATGGTTATATTGCGAATCACAGTGAATTCTTCTCCACCATAGCGGCAGACGATGTCTTCGGACCGAACTGCTCTTTGCAGGGTTCTGGCTATGGTCTGGAGAATAAAATCGCCAGCCTCATGTCCAGAGGAATCGTTGAACTTCTTAAAATGATCTATGTCCAGCATTATAGCTGATACTGGCTGGCCAGCCCTCTTGGCCCGCCATTCTTCCATCGACCATTGAGAAATCTGATACGATTTCTGATAAAGAATTCCGATCACCAGCTGTTCTTTTGCTCGTGACTTCCAGTTGTGTTCAGCCGAAAGATGTGCCGGGAGGAGAAAGTTCAGTAGAAAAAAAATTATTAAAACCCAACTAGTGAATTTCCCAGGCTTCATTGGCTTTTCTGGCTTCAAGTTAACATTATGCTGTTTTTCTGTCAAGAAATCAGGCCGATTTCTAAGGTATACTGGCTATCAGGCTTGGCTTTGGGTTTACAATATGTTATCGATGGATCTGAAGTTGTCCACTCTCCGGATAAAGTAGGAAGCCAGAGCTGGAAGTGATAGTTTTAAGCTAAAAATCTGCTAATATATTCCATATCAATTTATTTGAGGAGAAGCCATGGTCAGGATGACTTTTAAAAAAGCGCTGATTACCGGAGCTTCGGCTGGTCTGGGCGAAGAATATGCCCGGCAGCTGGCTGAAACCGGGGCTAATTTGATCCTGGTAGCCCGGCGCCGGGAGCGCTTGAAAGCCTTGGCTGCCGAGCTTTCTTCCGGGAAGTTTGGGGTCACGGTGGAAGTATTTCCGGCCGACCTGAGTCAGGATGAAGACATCAATAAAGTGGCTGAAAAAATCAGACAGACTCCTGACCTGGATTTGCTCATCAACAATGCCGGCTTCGGGGGAAAAGGAAAATTTTATCAGGACGAAAGCGGAGAAGCCGAGCAAATGACCAAAGTCCATGTTGTAGCTCCGACGGTTCTTACCAGAGCGGCGCTTGCGGGAATGATGGCCAGGAAAAATGGAGCCATTATCAACGTCGCTTCGATTGCTGCTTTTTCCCCTCTTTCAGGGGCGATGTACAGTTCAACCAAAGCTTTTCTGGTGATGTTTTCGGAAAATCTACAGAACGAGCTGCAGGACACCGGAATTAAGGTTCAGGCTCTCTGCCCGGGGTTGACCCATACAGAATTTCATCAGGTGGCTGGAATGAAGAAAGAAGTCATCCCGGGGATTCTCTGGATGAAGGCCGACCAGGTGGTCAGAAGATCACTGCGGGCGCTGGCTAAGAATAAAGTTATCATCATTCCGGGATTGCGGAATAAATTTCTGGCTTGTCTGATGCGCTGTCCGTGGACTTATGGGTTGGTCAGGTTTGCGGCCAGACAGCGGAAAATAAGGAAAAAAGCCGGACTGTAAATTTCTGTCTGAAGCCTTCAGCTATCACTTATCAGAGCTGAAAATCAGTGGGCAGGTGCAGTATGGAAATTGAAGAAATCAGAATTCCAGCCGAAAAAAAAGCCAGAGCCAGGGCTCTGCTGCTGCTCTCGGGAGGGCTTGATAGTGTGCTCGCCGGAAAAGTTCTGGAAGAGCAGGGGGTGGAGGTTATTGGCGTGATTTTCCGGAGCCTTTTTTTCGGACCGCGAGAAGCCATCAGGGCCGCCGAAGAACAGGGCTGGCCGTTGCTGATTATTGATATCACCGAAGAAGAGATTCAAATAGTGAAAAAGCCGAAATACGGGTATGGTCGTAATATGAATCCCTGCATTGATTGCCATGGCCAGATGGTCAGACTGGCCGGCGAGTTGCTGGAGAGATATCAGGCTGATTTGGTGGCTACGGGTGAGGTGCTGGGAGAAAGGCCGAAATCGCAGAACAGGCAGGCCTTAGGGATTGTGGAGAAGCTGTCAGGAATAAAGGGGTTAGTTTTGCGACCCCTATCGGCCAAGCTGCTGCCGCCGACCAGGCCGGAAGAACTGGGGCTGGTTGACCGGGAACGTTTGCTGGATATCTCCGGGCGGTCGCGGAAAAGGCAGATGGAACTAGCTGAAAAATACGAAATCAAGGAATATCCCTCACCGGCCGGCGGCTGTCTGCTGACTGATCCGACTTTTTCCGACAGGCTGAAAAAGCTCCTGGAGTGGCGGGGACGATTGCTGGCGGATGACATCAGGCTGATTAAGAATGGCCGGGTGTTTTTTGAAGACGAAGGATTCATCGTGGTAGGGCGAGACGAAAAAGATAATGAAAGGGTCAGGAAAAGTGTTACGAATTCAGATATTGTTATTACTATGACAGACAGCCAAGGTCCGCTGACGGCCGTCAGGATAAAGGCTGAGGGAAGGTCAGGAGTCAAGCAGCCTGATAAAAAAGAAGCAGAGCTGGAAGATGTCTATGACCGGCCGGTGGTGAAAATGGCGGCGCTTCTGACTATAAGATACAGCCAAGCCAGGAGGTTTGAGCAGGCAGCGGTGGTTTTGTTCTGTGGAGAGAGGAAGGAAATAAGGGAGTTCAGGTGGGAAGAATGGGAGCAATATTTATAAGCAATTATCGAAGGCTCTTTGAGGGAACTATAAAACTATATAAAGTAAGTTATTTCGGGTAGCTTTCAGTTGCCAGGTTTTGTCACGTCGTCAGTTATCTCTAGCAGAAAAAGGCACGTGGTTTATTTCTTCCGGCCTTTACCTTTACCCGGTTTAGCTTTTGGCTCTTCTGCTGGACCTTTTGCTTTGCCTTTTTCTCTGATAATTGTTTCATGAATATCCACAAAGGGCTGTCCCTTAGCTCTCATTTCCATCACTCGCTCGGGCGGAAGGTGATGATATTCGGAGATGAATTTGAGGTTTACCAGGTTGACAATGTCCACGTCGCTCAGAACCACCTTGCCCCAGGATTTTCTCTGGCGATATTGACGGTAGAAGCCAAAAGCGTTTCCGTAGGGAGGACCTATCTTGACTACAGTAACAGGAACGAAAAAGATTTCCGGCTTGAGTCCGAAATGGAGCGCTATGTTCCACCAGGTCAGACCTTTGAGTCTTAAGTCGATTATCACTGCGGGTTCAACCTGAGCTCTGGTTGCCAGGAAAAAGATGACCGGAAGCTCCTCATCGCTCAGCCGATAGCCTTCTCTGATTTTAATTATCTTGGTTTCGGGAACATTAAAGTAGCTGGAAATTGAAAAATAAAAGCCTTTGATTTTTCCGTCGCTTAGAGAAAGCCCCAGGTTGATGTTTTGAGCGGAGAGAAAATATGGTTGAAACAGAAAGGCCAAAGATAAAAAGGCAAAAAGAAAATAGCCAGGAAGCTTTTTCATCGACTTTCTCCTTTGTGATGATGGAAGCCTTTAGCCTTTAAATGATATCACCTTTTATTAGAATTTTGTTATTCATTTGACAGTTTAAAGGGCTATGAATATATTAGGATAAAATTGAGAAAAAATATACTCTTAGAAGGAGTAAGTATGCTTACGAAGCCAAAAAGTCCTTATCTGCCGTTTGGTGACCAGCAGACTGCACCCTGGTATGGGAAAAACATCCTGTCGGTCAGGCAGTTCTCCCGTTCTGACCTGGAATACATCTTCAGTGTGGCCCATGAAATGCGGGTGATGGTTGAGAGGATAGGAACGTTTGACCTGCTGAAGGGTAAGATTCTGGCTAATTTGTTCTACGAGCCTTCGACCCGGACTTTTTCTTCATTCATGGCTGCCATGCAGCGACTGGGTGGCGCGGTCATTCCCATCAGTCAAGTGCGGTATTCATCTGTGGCTAAGGGAGAAAGTTTGCCCGACACGGTGCGCACCTTAGCCTGCTACGCTGATGTGATTGTCATCAGGCACCCGGAAGTGGGTTCGGCGGCCTTAGCGGCTCAATATGCGGGCAAGCCGGTGATTAACGCTGGCGATGGAGTGGGCGAACATCCTACTCAGGCCCTGCTCGATGTCTTTACCATCAGGGAAGAACTCGGGCGTCTGGATCACCTGACGGTGACCCTGCTCGGTGATCTTAAATATGGTCGAACTGTCCACTCTTTAGCCCGACTTCTGACCAGGTTTGACAACATCAAGCTCCATTATGTTTCTCCCAAAATTTTGGGTATGCCCGGGGAGGTAATTGAGGAAGTCAAGGAGAAAGGCCTGCCGCAGAAAGAGCATCTGACGCTTGATGGAATTTTGTCCGAGACCGATGTGCTTTATGTCACTCGTGTTCAGAGAGAGAGGTTTGACAACCTAAAGGAATACGAGAAAGTCAAGGATGCTTATGTTATCACGCCCGAAACTCTGAAAAAGGCCAAAGAAAAAATGATCATTATGCATCCGCTGCCACGAGTCAATGAAATCAGTATGGAAGTCGATAATGACCCAAGAGCCGCTTATTTCCGACAGATGGAATACGGGTTGTACGTCAGGATGGCCTTGTTGGCTATGGTGTTGGGCAAAGCTTAAAAATGGGGGACGTCCTACGCGTTTCCTAATTTTCCCCGAGAAGAGTAAAGAAAAAGGGGACAGGTACATATTTCTCTGTTTTTTAGAAGATTAAAGCGGAAATAGTTAAAAGTTTTGGGAAATCATTCAAGAAAAAAGAAAAAGCAGTGGTCTAAATGTTCTAAGCATTCCTGGTTTGAAAGATAGGTTATAGCTTTCTTTATAAACTAAAACTGGCAAAAAACGCCACATTCAACCTGATTTTTTGATTTTAAATTTTATTCCTGGTAATAGCCGATGGCTGCATAGCTTACCCAGTGGCGGAGGGAAAAGGGAGCAGTTGTCCCAAGAGCAATTTTTCTTAACGGTAGTACTCCCTCGCTATAGCTATCTGAATAGCGGAAAAGCACCCCTTTGAGCTTTTTCCCGGTTGTTTGGCGGATGATTTTTTCCGTAGTCAGTAATCCGAAGGGAATGGAATATTTGCCGCACCAATAAGAGTTTTTATAATCCAGATAAGTCTTTCCCCAGAACTCACCTGTCAAACCGGTTATCTTTTTTTGGTCAATTATGCCGGTCATAAAGTTAGCTATAAGCTGCTGGTCAAAAGCTAAGGCTTTTTCCCAGGCTTCCTGTCCTTCTCCAAAAGCCAGGTTGTTGAAATCCTTGCCGTAGTGATTGCCGTCAGCCGAGATCAGGAAAAAGATATCTTTACCCGGGGTGAGGTTTTTCTCTTTGATGTAAGCTGAAATAACATCAGCCAGGTGCTCAGCAATTTCCTGCATTTTGTTGAGCGGCATCGGGGCCACCATGATGGGTGTTATTTTGACTTCAGGGTTGAAGTACTGGAGGAAGGGGAGGAGAGCTTCAATGGAATGTTCAAGTTCATGGGCGTGATTATTCACGATAAAATAATTCTGGTTAAGATGGGATTTAAGATATTCGCGGAGCGGAGAGGGAGCAATAGGTTTCAACACGCCGGGCCACAGCTGGTAGTCGTCGAGGATTAAAATGCTGTCCAGACCTTTGATTTCATTGCGGACGGTGCCATGAGTAACGCCGAAGATGACCACTTCCTTAGCTCGAAGAATTTTGAAGAGTGGATAATAAATCCGACCAGCATAGAGGTAATCGTCGTGGGGCGAAATAGCAGCTACTAGACCTTCGGGGCTGAACTTCTCCTTTTCCTGGCTGTCTAAATAATCGATGAGTATTTTCATACTGTCGGCCTTCCAGCAAAAGCCGACGTCGTCGCGGATAGGGCGGATAGCCTTTGAGCCCGACCTTGAAGATGAGGCCGGAGTGTTCTGCTGGCTCTGGACAAAAACCGGAGAAATCAAAAGTGTTGCCAATAAAATTATTATGGTCAGATTTCTGGGGAAATTTGGTTTTTGAAATCTCGGGATAAACATTGCTGCCTCCTGTTCACAAAATTAGCATACTCATTTTCCTGGCGGAGGGCAAATCTGAGAAAAATAAAAATATTTTAAGAAGGTGAGATTTTTTTGGAATTATGTGCTATAATTTATTCTCGATTATAAAGGAAGAGGGCACGGGCCCTTATCGGTCATACTCCTCTCCTTTATAACGGAAATTTTAAAAGGAGAAATGAGTATGAACATCTACGTAGGAAATCTTTCAAGGGACATCACCGAAGCTGAATTAAAGGAAGCCTTTGAAGCTTTCGGCGCAGTCAACAGCGCCTCCATCATTAAGGACCGCTACACCGGCGAATCACGAGGCTTCGGCTTCGTGGAAATGCCCAATCAGGAAGAAGCCCAGGCGGCTATCAACGGTCTGAACGGCAAAAACCTGAAGGGCCGCACCGCCACAGTTAACGAAGCCAGACCGCGGCAGGACAGAGCCCGCAGCGGTTTCGGTGGTCGTAGCCGCGGAACTTCCGGTGGCCGTCGCTATTAATTAAGTCTCTAAAATATTTTTTAGCTTAGAGCGACAAACAAGAGCCAGGCGTTAAGCCCAAAGCTTTATTCTCTGGAGGCTCAGGCAACCGGAGAGCGAAGCGAAGGGGAGTGTCTGGCTTATCTTTTTTCAAGCCCAATTTCAGTTTTTCTGCCTTTAATATTTATCTAAGAAGAGCTCAGGCTGTCAGCCAAAAAACAAAAAAATTCGGAAATTGAGGTTGTCTCTCCCATCTTTAGAGCTGATAAATCTTCATTTTATAGCTGAGCATTCTTTCGGTAATGCCCAGCATTTTGGCGGCCCGGCTTTTGACTCCTCCTGTTTTTTCCAGGGCTTGGCGGATTTCTCTGATTTCCAGGTCTCTGACTTTGTCAGTTAAGGGCTTAGAAAAATCCGGTCCGCTCTCAGCCACATCTTTTTCTGACCTGATTTCCAGAAACACCGGCAGGTCAGCTCGGGTGATAATCTCTCCTTCGGCAAAAATCACTGCCCTCTCGATGGTATTTTCCAGTTCACGAACATTTCCTGGAAACTCGTGGTTCATCAGGACATTCAAAGCTTCGGCCGAAATGCCTTTGATGGTTTTGCCCTCGCGGCGACTGTATTCACGAATAAAATGGTCAACCAGCAGGGGAATATCTTCTTTCCTTTCTTGAAGCGGTGGAACTTCAATCCTGATGACATTCAGACGGTAATAGAGGTCGGCCCGGAATTTTTCTTCACTGACCAGCTTCTCCAGATTCTTGTTGGTGGCGGCAATCACCCGGACATCGGCTTTCCTGGGCTTCGTTGAACCCAGCCGGAAGAATTCTCTATCCTGGAGGAATCTCAGGAGCTTTACCTGAACCGCCGGGCTGAGGTCGCCGATCTCATCAAGAAAAAGAGTCCCACTGTCAGTAGCTTCAAACTTGCCAATTTTCCTTTCCTTAGCATCAGTAAAAGCTCCTTTTTCCACACCGAAAAGTTCGCTTTCGACCAGAGTTTCCGGAATTGATGGCAAGTTTACTGCCAGAAACGGTCCCTGGCCTCTTGACGATGAAAAATGGATCAGTCTGGCAATCAAGTCTTTGCCGGTTCCGGTTTCGCCGGTAATCAACACGGTGGCTTCACTCCGGGCAGCCTTGGAAATCAAACCGGCTACCTGCTCCATTGCTTTGGAAGCGAAGACAAAGTTCTTGAAGCTGAACTTTTCCTCCAGACGGCTCTTGAGTTCAGAAATTTCTCTCTGGAGTCTGAACCTTTCTTTAGCTCTTTCCAGAACCAGCAGAAATTTCTTAAAGTCGATGGGCTTGACCACATAATCATAGGCTCCTTGCCTGATAGCTTCTACGGCCGTCTCAATGCTGGCAAAAGCTGTCACCATGACCGGCGTTATCAGCGGATTGCGGGTTTTGAGTTCTTTAATTAACTCCAGACCGGATTCCTCACCGAGCTTATAATCAACCACGGCTATTTCCACCGGCTTCTGGCTGATGATTTCTAAGGCTTCCTGACTGCTGGCCGCCTCAAAAACTTCATACTCTTCCTGTCGCAGATTTTCCCTGATGAGAGTTCTTTGCAGCTCATCATCTTCGATCACCAGAATTGTTCCTTTACGGCTGCTCATGTCTTCCTCCAGGAAGCTCGACAGTAAAAATTGTTCCGGCCTCCGGTTTATTCTTAAAATATACCTTTCCCTGATGAGCTTCGACAATCTTGCGCACCAGATAAAGTCCGATCCCCAGGCCAGTGGTCTTGCTGGAAACAAACGGTTCGAAGACATATTCAGATTTTTCTGGATCAATCCCGGGGCCTTCATCTTCAACCGAAAACAACAAAGTTTTTTTCTTGATTGCTGCCCGAGCCTTTACTGCCTGACCATTCTTAGAAGCTTCCAGGCCGTTTTTTATAAGATTATGAACTACTCGACCGAGGAGAAGTCGGTCACCTTCTAAAGTAATTGATTCCGGAACTTCAGCCTTTAGCTTAACTCCTCTGTCTTCGGCTTCTTTTTCCAGGTTTCTGATTTCTTCTTTCAGAATTTCACTAAATTTTATCTTTTCTGATTTCAGGGATAGCGGCTTCAGAACTTCCGAGAATCTGTCGATAATACCAGCTATTTTTTGGACTTCCTTTTTACCCAGGCTAACCTGTCTGGACAGCTCTTCCGGCGCCTTTTTCTCTAAGAGTTCAAACAGCAAAGCCAGGCTGTTCAGAGGATTTTTGACTTCATGGGCCACACCCGCCGTGAAGCCAGAAATTTCCTTAAACCTTTCTTTTTCCTGAGCCTGTCTGAGAGCTTCTTCAGAGGCATGTTGATAATAAGAATGCAGGCGATAAACTCCGGCAAAAATGATAAGTCCGGCCACCGCCAGAATTCCCAGCATCAGCCAGAAATTTCGCCGGGAATAAGCCAGAAGCAGATTGAGCTTTTTCAGGGAATAGCCAAGGTAAAGGTAATATTGGGTGCCCTTAGCCGTGGTAAAAGATGAATAGTGGTTGAAAATCGGTCCTTCTGGAGAATCCAGGATCCAGAACTCGCCGGCCGGCCGATTATGTCTGGAAAATGGCAGATAGCCTTCAAATTGAGATCTCCAATCCAGGATTCTTTCCTCACCGTCGAGAAGAGCAATAAAGTAGACGTCTTCAGGGCTGGCATATCGATCGAGGACGTTGCCGGGTGGAAGGCCTTCGTCCAGCAATTCTTTAATGTTGACCTTGAGAATTGAAGCCGTGGCCTGAAGCTGTTCCTGAACTAAGGATTCGACTCTGGTCTGAATAAAATTTCTATTAAGATGCGAAACGATGGTGAAAAGCCCCAGGACCAGAAGATAGGGGAGAATGAAGAATATCCAGAATTCTTTCTTTTTCATTTCTTTTTATTAGTTTATAGTTTTTTGGTTTGTTGTTCAACGACTTCTATTTGTTGACTGTTGCTAGCTACCGTCACGACCGACCGGGTCGATTTGACGCAGGTTGTTGTTTAGAAAATCAATCCGGACTCAGTAAAGAAAAGCCAATGAACTTCTTTCTGGTTCGGCAGTTAAGCTTAAGGCCTGGCGGAATTTTTCAGGCTCAAAAGCTTGTAGGTATTTAACGATGTTAGTGTATGTATTGTGGAAGCCAAAGTCTCCTTTTTGCATCTCTAAGATGGCTTCTTCTTTGGACCAACCCTGGGCCACGATGCGATAAACAGCGACAAACAGACCTGTGCGGTCAGCTCCATGATGGCAATGAACCAGGTATGGACCTTCAGCCGGGTTAGTGAGGATTTTCAGAAAATGGAGCAAGTCGCCTTCTCTAACCTCGCTCGCTTTGGAGGGTATATCATAATATTTCAAACTGGTTCCTGCCATCAGATGGGGGTCCTGATGAGTTCCGGTAAGGTCAATAATTGTTTTTATGCCCAATTTCTCCAATTCTTTGAAGCCGGCGGCTGTGGGCTGAGCGCTTCGATAGAGGAGATCAGAAACTTTATGGAGATTGGGCACTCCTGTGGCTTTTATGGGCTGAGCCCAGGTGGCCGGACGCGGAGTTTGCTCAAAGCAGGCCGGTGAACTGGCTAAAAGGAAAAATGAGGAAATTAAAATGACCAGAAAAACTTCTGCTGATAATTTCTTAGGATGTACTCTGATTGACATTTTTACCTCTATGGTTTTGGTTTTAGTTGCTTTTAGATTAGTCATTGTTCTGGTTTCTGTCAACAAGACAAGGCAATAAAAATTATCTTTTAAAAGAAAAAAATCTGGTAAAATTTTTAAAGCGGGAAATGAATATGAGCAAAAAGACTGAAGAGGCCAGAAAACTTTTTGAGGAGGGATTCAGCTGCTCACAGGCGGTGTTCACGCCCTATGCCGAAGAGCAGGGAATTCCACGGGAAAAAGCCCTCAAACTTTCCCAGGTGCTGGGCGGCGGGGTATCTCATATGGGACTAACCTGCGGGGCAGTGATGGGTGCGCTCTTGGTGCTCGGACTGCATTTCGGTCGAAGTCGGGCGGAAGATAAGGCGGCCAAGGATTTAACCTATGCCTTGGCTCAGAAGTTCTGCCAGCGGTTTACCGAACTTCATGGCTCAATAAATTGTTCGGACCTGATTGGCTGCAGCCTGAAGACCCCGCATGGTCTGGCCCTGGCTACGGAAAAAGGGCTTTTCCAGAAATACTGCACCGGCTTTGTGGAAGATGCCTGTCGGTTGCTGGAAGAGTTGTTAGATGAAGGTGAGAAATTTAAATAATAATGTGGCGAGATAAAAACGCCAGACAACCGAAGCCCTGTTATCGTGTGAGTTAGATGTCCAGGGCTGCTCATATTCTTGAGCTTCTGCCGCAATCTGTATATGAATTGTGGCTGAAAAATTAGGAAATGTGTAGGACGTCCCCCTTTTTTATTTTAAAAAGTTCCCATAACATCCGGATGGAGCTTCGGAAGAGGCGGACTCTGGATTCAGGGGAGTTGATCCAGACCACCGGAACCTGGGCAATCTTATAGCCAAGCTTCCGGGCCAGAAGCAAAGCTTCCACATCAAAGGCAAAACCTGTGGTCTGAAGCCGGCTGAATATTTCTCTGGCTGCTTCTTTCTTAAATAGCTTGAAACCACATTGAGTGTCTTTGATGCCCTTCATTACGGATAATCTGACCATGAGATTAAAAAACTTGCCCAGATGCTCTCGCAGCCAGCTCTGTCTTTTTCTTATTTCTGACCCGGGAAGAGCTCTTGACCCGATGACGACTTCATAACCTTCGACCGCCAGGGGCAGGAATTTTTCCAGTTCCTCAATTGGTGTTGACAGATCGGTGTCAGTAAACAGGATTAATTGTCCTCGGGCTTTTAACATCCCTTCCCGGACAGCTGCTCCTTTACCGCAGTTTTTTCTTAAAGAAATAACTTCAGCCAGGGGCCAGTCTGACAAAATTCTCCTGGAAATTTCTGCCGTAGCCTCAGAACTGCCATCATCGATGACAATAATCTCTGCTTCATAGTCTTTCTTTTTTAAATAATCTTTAATTCCCTGCAGGCTTTGTCCGATTCTTTTTTCCTCATTATAGGCGGGGATGACAATGGACAAAAAAATAGGGTTAGGATTTTTTTCTTCTGTTGTTTCTGTTTTGATTCGAAGGTCGTTATTATTTAGAGTCATTTGAACTCAACAGCAGGCGTTTTTTCCTCGTTTTAAATTTTTACCTCGCCAGAAATTTATCAATAAAAATGACTGCCAGAAATATCATCACAGCAAAAAAGATAAAAGTAATCAGAGCAAAGCTCCGGGCTAATTTTCTGGCCCGGCTCAGGTCTTGGGGAAAGTGTCTTTTGTATTCGGCGTAGGTTATGAGGTAGGAAGAAAGGGCGGCCACGGGCGAAAAAACCAGAGCTAAAATAATAGCCAGTGCGGTCATTTGGTTGTCGTCTTAAACTGTCATCTTAAACGCAAAAAGATTATAACAGAAGGAAGCGGAAAGGCTAAAGAAATTTGTTGGATGGAGATTTATCCTGGTAGCGAAAAGGGTGGGCCAGAATGGGCAGAAATTTGATAGAAACTGGTTGCAATTTAACTCTGAATTGAGTAATAAACAGAATGTAATCATCTGCTGGAGATAATTTTCTGGATATGGCGCCGGCTTGGCATTGAGCAAGAAGATGAAGCTGGCCCGGGGCGAGCTTAATTTAGAAAATAAAAAAGAAAGCGAGAGAAAAGGAAAAAATATTTCTGGAAATGACTCAAAATAAGAATTTAAATTCGGAACGAGGAGAGGAAAAATGAGAATTAATTTCCGGTCATTTTTCCGGATTTTGCTTTTCAGCTTTATTTTAATCTTTATCATCATCTTCTCGGGAGCCTTTATCCTTCAGGCTCAGACTCAGGGGAAAACAGACCCGGCTCAAAAAAAGCCGCTTAAAGTTTTTGTTTCTGTGGATATGGAAGGTATCTGGGGAGGGGTGCACGGCAATCAGTGCTCTTCAGATTCTCCGGAGTATCAGCTGGCCAGAAAATGGATGGTGGAAGATGTCAACGCCGTTATGTTAAAGGCGCCCGATAACTTTGAAATTGATTTTCATAACAGCAATCAAGCCGAGCTGGGTTTGTTAATTCCCGGAGTAAAAAGAACATCGCCCCGGACCCTGACCTTTACCACCCAGGATTATCTTGAAGGCTTCAAATTGATGCGAGCCCTGATTGCTTTAGCTTCGGTCAGTTGAAGCTGCCAACCGTTCCGAGCCCGAAAGAAAAACCGGCGTTGGAATAAACGTGTTTATAGGGTAAAATTTTTTTAGACGGAAAGCTGATCGCTTAATATGATAACCGAAAGAAATCATAATCGAAATAGAATTTTTTTGCCAATAAGTCTCTCTTCCTTCCGGAAATTTCTTTTTATGGCTGGCTCCGTTCTTTTTGTTACTCTTCTGATTTATCTTTCAGGCAATGCCTCTGACTTTAAAATGAACCTTGCGGCTGAACTCACCAGAAAGTGGGTTGGTCCGGACTTCTGGACAAACCGTCTTGAAGACTGGCGGGTTAATCAAGGAAAACTCGAATGCTTTGCTCCTGCTACTGACCGCTATCTTTATCTTTTAACCAGGGACATAAAACCGGCGTCCGGTACTCTTGAGGTTGTTTTTAAGGCAGCTGTGCCTGAATTGCCTGAAAGGCCCAGGACCAAGAATTTTATCGGCCTGAGATTGGGAATAAAAGGAAAAACTGGCGATTACCGGGAAGCTGCGGTCAATGGCCAGGGGATGGAGGCTGGTCTGAGCACGGATGGCCTGCTGTTAATCGGAGACCTGGAAAGTGTCAGTTCGGAAGAGAAACAGGAAAGGCTTAAATCTGCCCTGAAAAAAGCGGTTGAACTTAGATTAAGGGTAGAATCAAGGGGAAATGAATGTCTGCTCAGACTTACAGTATCTGAAGCGGAGACCGGGAAGGTTCTGGATGAACTGGAGGATTATGATCTTCCGTCAGAAAAAATTGCCGGTGGACTGGCCGTGGTTTCCAGCCTGCCCGAGATTCACCAGACCGGGGAAAATCCCGTCAGCCGGTTTGAAGGATTTCAGATCTCTGGTTCTCTTCTGGAAAAACATGAAGAAAGAGCCTTTGGCCCGGTGGCTTTTACTTTGTACACTCTGAGCAAAAACAGCTTGAAACTCAGTACCCAGTTTATACCGTGGAGCCTCTCTGAAGGGGCCCGGGCAAGCCTTGAAATTCAACGAGAAGGTGACTGGCAAAAAATGGCTGAAAGCTCTGTGGATAGAGAATCGTGGACTGCCCTGTTTAAGGTTGCGGACTGGAAGTTTACGGGCGACGTTGGTTATCGAATTGTAGTTGATGATAAGAATTGGCCAGGGATGGAGTCTCTTGGCTACTCCGGGAAAATAAGAAAAGAGCCTGTGGATAAAGCTCAGCTGATCATGGCTGTTTTGAGCAACAACCACGAGGATGGTTTTCCACATCCTGAGCTGGTGGCTAACCTGAAAAAGCACGACCCGGATTTAGTCTTTTTTGGGGGCAATCAGGTTTACGGCCGTCCGGCATCTTTCTGGCGAGAAAAAGTAACTCTGGAGCAGATGGCCCAGGAATACCTTCGCCAGTGGCTGCTTTTTGGCTGGGCCTTCGGGGAGATTCTTAAAGACCGGCCGGCCATCATCATTCCTGATTGTGGTGACTTCTTTCAGTCGAAACTCTGGGGTGAAGGCGGAAAATTGATTGACCGGGCTCTGGCTTCAGATCCGATTGAGGCTCAGGACAATGGCGGTTATTGGCTACCGGTTGAATTTATCCGTCTGGTTCTTAAAACTCAGACTTCTTATCTTCCAGATTCAGAAGTGGCTGAAATTTCGGACACAGGAATAAAATCTTATTTCTGTGAAGTAAATTATGCTGGTCTGGGCCTGGCCGTGCTTGATGACCGGATGTTTAAATCAGCTCCGCAGGCGCTTCTGCCTGAGGCTCAAATCAGAAATGGCTGGGCTTTAAATCCGGGTTTTGACCTTAAAAAGCAGGCCCGTCTCAAATCAGCCAGTTTGCACGGTCAGGAGCAGCTAAGGTTTCTGGAAAAATGGGCGGCTGATTGGTCTTCCGGCACCTGGATGAAGGCGGTTCTTTCCCAGAGTCTCTGGGTTTCACTCCTGACTCTGCCTGAAGGTTCACTTGGCGATGAAGCTTTATTCAGATTGGCACTGCTTCAGCCCGGCACATATCCTCCCAACGACCGGCCGGTGGCTGATTTCAATACTGGAGGCTGGCCGCAATCCGGTCGCGATGAAGCTCTTAAAATTCTAAGAAAAGCTTTGGCCGTCCACATCACTGGCTCGGGTGGTCCGGCCAGCGCTTTAAAATATGGGCTGGAAAAATTCGATGAGGCGGGCTGGGCTTTTGTTCCTTCGCCCATCATCAACTCCTGGCCGGCCCGCTGGTTTCCGCAGCCTGCGGTCAGAACAGCCAGAAAAAAAGAACCTTCAGCCAGCGGCAACTTTGAAGACGCCTTCGGCAATAAATTCAGTGTCCGGGCTGTTTCCAATCCTTATGGTTCAGAGGTTTTACCCGTTTACCGGGGAGCACCCGGATATGGGATTGTCCGTTTTGAGCGGAAAACCCATCAGATCATCTTTGAGAACTGGCCAAGAGCTATTGACCCGGCCAGCCCCGAAGCCAGACCTTATCCCGGCTGGCCGGTGGTGGTCAATCAGTTGGAAAATGATGGCCGGAAAGCAGCTGGCTATCTGCCGCTACTTAAATTCAAAGGAATAGAAAATCCGGTGGTCCAGGTGGTGGAAGAAAAAGGTGGAGAAATCATCTATACCCTCAGAATCAGAGGAATCGAATTCAGACCGGCAGTTTATCAGGCTGGAACTTATACAGTTCGCTGCGGTGAGCCGGGAACCTCCAACTGGAAAGAAATAAAAAAACTAAGTTCACTGCCAGCCGGGGCGAAGAAAATTAAGCTCGTTGATTTCCGCTCTGGCCCACCTGAGCGCTGAAGATTAACGCAATTTCCAGGCTTGATAATTTCCCAAATAAATTAAGATATGATTTTATCGGAAGAGGCAAAGATTAATAGATATAACGATACTGATTATACTCTGGACCTGTATTAAGGAAAGGCCGCAGAAGGTTTTGCTCTTCGAGAGTTTCTTGAATTAAAATAATTAAAACGGAGGCAGAAGTTATGAAAATTGAAGTGGAGTATTTAGAATTTATGTGGCCGATGAGGCATTTTTTAATTACCTGTGGTGAAGTCCAGGGTCCGGCTAACATAGTGGCCGTCAGTTTTTGTTGGCCAGTATCAAAAAATCCGTCTCTTATTGCCTGTGCCCTTGGTCAGAATTCTTATTCCCGGAAGTTAATTGAGACCACAGGGGAGTTTGTGGTCAATGTCCCGCCCAAAAAATTAAAGAAAGAAATATATTTTTGTGGCTATCATTCAGGTTATCAGGTTGATAAATTTAAGGCTACTGGCTTGACTCCCTTACCGGGGCGGAAAGTCAGAACACCGATTATAAGTGAATGTCTGGCTCATATGGAATGCCGGCTGAGAAACCAGGTAGAAACGGGTGACAAAATACTTTTTATCGGCGAGGTGGTCGAGGCTTATGCTGATGAAGAGCTGGCCAAGCGGAAAATAAAGATTGAATATGCCTGGGGAAATTTTCCTGAAAAGGTTTATTCAATTCGCTTTAAAGGCTGACTTCGGGGTGGGTTTTTAAAAAACGGGTCGTAATGTGATATAATTCTGCTAAGTATCGGAGCCTTTATTATTTTTTTATTTGGAGTTTATTTTAAGAGACCTGGTAACCATTTCCAGAATCCGCTGGTTTATACCCGTAAGAGGTTAAATATGAGAACAATGGCCGGCAAAAGATTATTTTTTGGACTAATGGTTTTTATTTTTCTGAGTTGTTGGTCTCTGCCGCTCATCTCGGCTGACTTGAGAATGGTGATAATTGGTGATACCAGCCCTGAATTTTTTAGTAAGAAAAGTCCTTTTTTTAAAAATATGATCAATAAGATCAATGATTTTAAACCCGACATTGTAATTCATTTAGGCGATATGATTGCCGGCTATGGACTGCGCCGGGCTGAATCTCAATGGAACGAATTTGATCAATTAGCCAAGAGGATTCAAGCTCCTTTTTTTCGAGTTCCCGGTAATCATGATATTTATAGCCAAAAGTCTCTCCAGACTTATCTCCGCCGTTATCATCAGACGTATCAATCGGTTGATATTAATAGTTATCATTTTGTCCTACTTTATGATGTGGAAAACAATGAATTGGGCCACATAAGTGGGCAACAGTTTGAGTGGTTGAAAAATGATTTAAGCTCTGACAACTGGAAAGGAGCTTTTGTTTTTGTTCATGTTCCTCTCTGGACTAAGACCAGTAAATATGTTCATCAGCGCGATAAAGATTTCTGGTTTAATAAGATTCATCCCCTGCTTGTTCAGGAGAAGGTTCTGGCAGTATTTGCCGGACATTATCATCGTTTCGGTCCAACCAGAGAAATAGATGGTCTTAAATATTATATTAGCGGTGGCGGTGGTCCCAGACTTAATAATCTTTACATCGGGCACGGTGGAGCCAACCATTTTCTTCTGGTGGAGGTAACGGAGCAGGAGATGGTAGTTCAGGTGGTTTTTGAAAACAAAATCTTAAGTGCTGAAGAAGCTGATGTTTTGCGTGATGTTTTAAAATAAGAACTTCTCATCTGTCTTTATAATTATCACCCAGATGAAGAAAAGCGTTTCCCTTGGCTCCAACGACCAGAAGGGCAAAAACTGCCTCGAGAGAAGCTCAGGGGCGAAAATGGTCAAAACCAGCTTTTTTCAGGGAAACAACTTTACCGTTCTTCAGATAAACAAATTTTCCTTTCTCTTCTGTTATCCTGCCTATCGGCTGAAGCTTTTTACCGAAACGGCGCTGGTATTTTCTGACGAGTTCCAGGAATTTTTTAGAATCAACAGTGATTAAAAGACAGTAATCTTCACCGCCGGCTGCTGCCAGGTCATCAAAATTCCAGCCATACTTCTGACTGCATTTTTTTAAGGCGTGAGAAACGGGCAGATTTTCAAGATCTACTTCCAGACCGCAGCCAGAGCGTTCGCTGATTCTCTTAAGGTCTGAATCGATTCCATCAGAAACATCCATCATGGCCCGGACTTCAGGCTGACGAGCTAAAAAGAAGCCTTCTTCCAGCTGCGGACGCGGCCGGTAATGACGTCTGATCAAGTATTTTTCCTCGGCTGTTTCTCCCTTATCTTCCAGAACAAGCCTCAGCCCACCTTCGGAATCACCCAGGTCACCGGTGACAGTAATGATATCTCCAGAACGAGCACCGGACCTGTATTTGATGAATCTGTCCTCGGCTTCACCCAGCACGGCTACAGTAATCACCAGTTTATCGAGAGATCTGGTTGTATCGCCACCGAGCAGGGCTACTTCCGTCTTTTCAGCTAAACTTCTCCAGCCGTTAAAAAATTGGTCTAACCAGAAGACTTCTGTTTCAGAGGGAATGGCTATCGATAAAAATGCCCAGAGTGGCTTTCCACCCATTGCGGCTATATCGCTGAGATTTACGGCTAAAGATTTATAGCCTAAATCAGCCGGGGCAATTTTTTCTTTTAAAAAATGGACGCCGTCCAGCAGCATATCGGTCGTAACCAGCAACTTCTTTCTTCCTTTCCAGGGAATGACGGCGGCGTCATCCCCTATTCCCACCAAGTTTTTCGGCAGGTTTCGGACAAAGGCAGGAGAGAAGCGAGCGATGAAACCGAACTCGCCAATATCAGTGATTTTTAGTCCTTTTCGATTTTGGCTCATTTTCCCTTCGCCTGTTCGACCAGCTGGCGCAGTTTCCTGGCGGCCTCTCGGGGATTGGGAGCGGCACAGATAGCTGAGACCACGGCGATGCCGTCGGCCCCGGCTTTAATCACCGAAAGCGCCTGGCTCTCGTTAATCCCACCTATGGCTACCAGCGGAAGGTCTGTTAACTGCCTCGCCTGTTTCAACCCAGCAAGTCCCCAAGCCGGACCGGTGTCAGTTTTGGTTGGAGTGGCAAACACCGGGCTAATCGCCAGATAATCTACAGAAAGGCTGGCCGCTTCTTTTAGCTGATCAAAGTTTTCCACTGAAAGACCGATGATAGCTTCAGGACCAAGATGTTTTCTGGCGACCTCCGCTGGTAAATCACTCTGTCCCAGATGAAGCCCGGAAGCACCAACAGCCAGAGCAATGTCCAGGCGGTCGTTGATAATCAGGGGAATTTTAGCCGGCATAATTTTTTTCAGCCTTAAAGCCAGCTCATAGAATTTCTGCGAGGAGCATTCTTTTTCCCGGAGCTGGACCACCGTCACTCCACCTTCAATAGCCTTCTGGACCAGCTCTTCTATGGTCAAATTGGCGGCCAGTTTTCGGTCGGTTACCAGATAAAGACTCAGGTCGATTGAATTTTTGGGTCTCATGTTTCACCCGACAATCCGGAGTTTTTCTTTGATCTGCTGATTATCCAAGCGGGATAACCAGTCGAGGAAACTGACCTGGAAACTTGCTGGACCTTGAGCTTTTTCCGCAGCCAGTTCTCCGCAGATTCCCATCACAGCCATTGCCCCGGCTGCTGCTGAGAGATAATCAGAGTTAATGGCAGCGAAGGCAGCGGTAATGGCTGAAGCTGTGCAGCCGAGTCCGGTGACCCGGGGCATTAAAGGATGGCCATTGGCCAGGCGAATAGTTTTCTCATCTTTGATGATAATATCAATGGTTCCGCTGATGCTGACAGCGCAGTCATATTTTCTCGAAAGCTGCTGTCCGGCCTCGACCGCAGCTTCTGAACCTTCGAGACTATCAACGCCTTTTGTCTTAGCCTCCGAGTTAACCAGAGCTCTGATTTCCGAGCCATTCGCCCTGATAATGGCCACCCGGCCTTCTTCCAGCAACCGTCGGGCAGTGGCTGTTCGGTAGGGAGTAGCTCCTGCTCCTACCGGGTCGAGAACCACCGGAATTTTTTTTCGCTCCGCCGCTTTGATGGCTTTAGACATGGCTTCAACCCAGTGTGAACTAAGCGTTCCGATGTTGATCACTAAGGCAGAAGCCAACTTGACCATATCTTCGACTTCTTCAGCTGCATGAGCCATCACCGGAGAAGCTCCAATGGAAAGAAGAGCGTTAGCCGTCAGGTTCATCACCACATAGTTAGTGATATTGTGAACCAGCGGGGCCTGTTTCCTGATTTTTCCCAGATCCAGGGCAATGGTTTGAGCTGAAAACATGGTCTCATACCTCCTTGACCTAGAGTTATTCTGTTTTGAGAGGCTGAGCCGTTCCCCTGAAGACACTGTCTCCCTCCGCTGGTATTACCCAGGTCAGGTTCAAAGGGTTTGCTCTCAGCCTTCGCTCAGTAGATGCCGAAGGCACCCCTGACAGAACAGAATTTATTTTATTACAAGCCCTCTTATTTGTCGAGCCTAGAATAAGGGCAGAAGATTATTTAATGCTTGATGGTGAGATTAGGGTTGAGATTCTTAATACCAGGAAAACTTTCTATTAAAAAAATAAACCAGACTCCCGACTGATAAACAGACCAGGCTGATTACCAGGGTAGAAGGTTTAGATAGAAGCAAGAAGATGCTGATTCCAAGACAAAGAACAAGACCTGACCAGGAAGCGATCTCGGGGTAACGTCTGGAGCTAATTTTCAGGCGAAGAGAACAGACATTGGCTAAGGAATAATAAAACAAAAGAGAGAAGGAGCTAATGGAAACAACTCTGGACAGATCAAAGAAGTAAGCCAGAAGAGCCATTAACAATCCGGACAGCCAGACGCCAAGGGCCGGCGTCCTAAACTTGGGATGAATCGCTTGAAGCCCTGGGGGTAAGTCTTTTTCTCGGGCCATGGCCAAAGTCATCCTCGAGACTCCGAGAATAGACGTTAACAAAACACTGGCTGTAGCCAGGAGTCCGCCGCAAGCGACCAGAAGGCCTATCCAGCTCAGACCAGTTTCTTTGATGGCTGTTGACAGCGGGGCACCACTCTGGCTCAGCTTTCTGGCTCCAACCAGACCTAAGGCGACAAAAGTCACAGAAAAGTATATCAAGGTCGAGATCGATAGGGAAAGCAAAATTGCTTTAGGAATAGTCCGGGTCGGATTCTTAATCTCATCAGCGATGACGGCCACTCTGGCGAAACCCCCGTAAGCGAAGAAAATAATAGCTGCTCCTATCAGGATATCAGGTGGAGAAAATTTCCAGGGCTGAAAATTTGAAGGTTTAACAAAGAAAAGGCCAGATAGACAGAAAATGGCCAGAATGATTATTTTCAGTAAAACGAGAAGATTATTTAAAGTAGCAGATTCTTCTATCCCGACAAAATTAATTAAGGTAAAGACCAGAATGATGATGACAGCTAAAAGATTGACACTAAGGTAAGGCGCTTTGGCCATCTCAGTAAAATAATGAGCAAAGCTGAGAGCCACGGCAGCTCCAGAGAACAGATTGGAAATAATCCACATCCAGCCAACCAAAAAACCGATATAAGGAGAGACTAATTTCCGGGAATAAAAATAAATGCTGCCTTCAACTGGCTGCCAGGAAGTGAGCTCGATAAAACTGAGGGCCGTAAACAGGGTGCAAACGGCAGCCAGAAGCAAAGAGACAAGGAGGGCTGAACCAGCTTGACCCGCAGCAATTCCGGTTACGGCAAAAATACCCGCTCCGATGGTTGCCCCGATGCTTATCGCTGCGGCTGAGAGAAGTGTCAATTTTGGTTTAAGTTCTGACTTAGTTTTTCCTTCTGGAGAAAGATGGGCCATCTTTTTTTCTTATTTTCCTTAATTATTTCTTGATGATCTCGATATTTTAGTAACAAAAAGAAGTAAGTTCGAGACCTTGGCCAATAAAATTAACACAATTTATCAAGGTCAGATTTCAGTTCAAACAAATAAATACCAAAAAATTGGGCTCAGATAAAGCCTGGCAGATAAAAGTTGCCAGGTTTCCTCAGCCGACGGTTTCTGATAAAATAGGCCTAAAATAAAATCTGAAGGTAATTAATCTGTCAGGGTGATGGACTTTTTAAGTTAGCTCGAGTAAAATTTTTTTTTAAAGCCGGAGAGGTGGGAAGGGGAAAAGCTGAGGCTAAAGGAGATTGAAGTTGAAAGGTCTGATCATTGCTGCTGGAAAAGGAGAGAGGTTATCTTCAGTCTCTCCGGTTAAGCCGCTTCTTCCTGTCTGCGGCCAGGCTCTTATTGACTGGACGGTCAAGGCTCTGCTTAAAGTCGGGATAAAAGAAATAATCGTGGTTACCGGCTATGAGGGAGACCGGGTGGAAGAGCATCTGAATAAGCGGAACTATCTTGACGGAGCTAAGATCAACTTTGTCCGGAACGACGAGTGGGAAAAAGAAAACGGGCTTTCCGTCTATAAGGCTAAAGATCTGGCTGGTGACCGGTTTATTCTGCTGATGACTGACCACATTTTTGACCCGGAGATTCTTCGCCAGTTGACGAATCAGAATGTCGAAGACGATGAACTGGTGCTGGCTGTTGATTCCCGCATTGATAACCATCCTTTTGTTGACCTGGAAGATGTCACCCGAGTTCAGGTTGAAGATGGGCAGATCATCAGCATCGGTAAGGGAATAATTCGGTACAATGCCTTTGATGCCGGGATTTTTTACTGCACCTCGGCCCTGTTCACAGCTCTTGAGGAAAGCCAGAGACTGAGCAAAAACTTTACTCTTTCTGGCGGAGTCAGAATTATGGCCATCAAAGGCAAAGCCAGGGTGATGGACATCGGGGATAAATTCTGGATCGATGTTGATGATGAAAAAGCCTGGCACAAAATCGAAGAGTATTTAAAAACTGATGGCCAAAAATTGAAAGATTAGAAGTAGCTTTTAATATCAATCAGTTAGAGAAAAAACAAAAAACAGCCAGAGCCTAATATTATTTCACCAGAGAAAAGTTGCTCTTCAAACAGCTGACAGCTTTTCTGTCTTTTGTGGAAGCCTTTTTTATTGTCAGCTAGGCCCGGGATCAGCTTAAGAAAAGAGCTCTAAATAAACTCCAGACCACCGGAGCTTAAAAGGTCCTCAGCTAAGTGCCAGTCGAACTCAGTGGTAATCTTAAAATTCATCTGGCTGCCTTCAATCAGCCCGCAGCGCCATCCAGCACGATGAGCCACTGACAGGTCGTCGGTAAAGCTCTGCTCTTTTAGATTCTCATAAGCTTTAAGAATCTTTGGGTATAAAAAGATCTGGGGAGTCTGGGTGCGGTAGATTTTCTGGCGGTTAGGAAATGAAATTACCCGTCTGCCCTGAACTTCGACCAGAGTATCGGTCGATGGAATGGCCGGGGCTAGAGCCTCGAATTCCTTCTTCTTCAGCAGTTCAATTCCTTCTTCTATATTTCTTAACGGAAAGAAAGGTCGGGCCGAATCATGAATAAAAACGACTTCAGTCTCTTCAGGGCAGGCTTTTAAGCCATTAAAAACCGATTCCTGCCGGATTTTTCCGGCAGGGGCCACGAGGGAGATGGCTGGATGAAGCTGATAATATTTTTGATAATCATTGATCAGCACAGCCACGATAACATCTACTTTTAAAGCCACAAATTTTTCTATGGAATAATCAACGAGGGGACGGTTGCCGAGTAAAACGAACTGTTTCGGTTGAGGGAAGCCCAGCCTGGCTCCACGGCCGCCGCCCAGGATAACCGCTGCTGTTTTCATTTTTTCTTTTCGCCTCCTAACTCTCTTATTCCAGAAGAATTCTTTTAACCAGCATGGTGGCAAAAGCTCCCCGCGGCAGGGCAAAGGAAAGAACCAGGGCTTTCTTTCCTGGATGGAGTTCATCGTCCCTGGCCTCGATAATTTCCAGGTTTTCTGGATAGAGCAAGGTTTTCCTCTGGAAAGAGCGGAAAAACACCCGGCTCAAAGCTCTGGTACGGAATAAGCTGAAGGTGAGGTTATTTTCCTCAAGAACTTTTATATAAAGCTGCCGGCTCAGGTCATCCGTAAAATTCATCCTGGCCGCCGGTGTGGGCAGTTTTAGTTCTTTAAGATAATTCAGGGTTTCTTCATTCAGAATTTTCCAGAAGAGGAAGATTCCGGATTCAGCCTGAACTTCTTTAAGCTTCTTGATTTTTTCTCTTAGAAGCCGACGTAGAAGTTCGTTCCAGAGGTGAGAGCCAAAAGCGGCATAAGCCATAGAAATTTCTTCTCGTGGGATCTTTTCCAGAGGGGCCAGAAAGTCATCGGGCCGGAGAAGCAGCGTCCTGAATATCCTTTTTTCAGTCAAACCCTGGGCCAGTTCCAGGCACTTTTCCCAGTCTCTCCAGCTGGCAATGATTTCAGCGACTCTTTCTTTATTTTTTTTATCTGATGAGCTGATGTTCTGCGACTGGAGGAAAATCTGAAGAGCGCCGTTGTAATGCCCGCGAAGCACCTTATCAGCGAAGAATCCCAGATTCCGGTCAACTCCGCGGAAGCGCTGGTCATCAAAAAAGTTGGGAAAGCCGTAAATTTTGACTTCTTCCAGATTCCGGAGCAGGGGCTCGACAGATTTCAGGTTGCGGACAGTAAGGCGGAAACGATTCCCCTGGATAAGAGCCGGGCTCATCGGTTTTCTCATAAAACCGATGGTTTTGAGGGAGAAATTTTTTTCTTCCAGACTCAAATTGCGCTGGCTGCGAATGGTGATATACTGACTGGTTATTCCGTGCTTATCTTTTTTTCCGCCGTAAGCGATGGCTTTGGGGGAAATAGACAGCAGCTTGGCCAGAAAGCGGACTATATCAGGAGTTGTCCAGTTCCTTTTGGAGAGCTGATAGACTCTGAATTCGCCTTTTTCCACCAGAGGTAGGTCAGCAATTTCTTCGACAATAAAATCTTCAGGTATAGCTTTAATCATCGGACCATAATAATTTTATAGGAAACAGCGGCTAAAAGCTAATCATTTACCGAGTAATGATTGTAGGGGAGAATGAAAGCCAATCAACAGATTCTTTCTTCGTTGCTTATCTGTTCAGAAAGGCGATAACTTCAAGATGAGCAGTATGGGGGAAAAAGTCGACGGGAGTTAGCCTGTTAATCTGGTAACCGCTATCGGAGAGTTCTCTCAGGTCGCGGGCCAAGGTGGCGGGATTACAGGAAACATAGATGATGTTGGGAATTTTAAGAGAGGAGATCTGTTTTAGGCCCCGGGGGCTGATACCGGCTCGGGGCGGGTCGATGACCAGCAGGTCGAAAGTCCCGCGGTAAATTTCCGGCAGCACCGCTTCGACCGAGCTTTCCCGGAATCTAACATTCTTTAACTTATTAATCTGAGCGTTTTCGTTGGCTGTTTTGATGTTGCCGGCGTCCCAGTCAACTCCCACCACTTCTCCGGCTACCCGGGAAAGACAGATTTCTATAGCTCCTGAGCCGCAGTAAAGGCCAAGAGCTGACTGAGTTCTGAGCTTACGGGCTTCTTCGACAATCCTGGAATAAACCAGCTGAGCAGCCTTGGGGTTGGTTTGGAAGAAAGAAGCTGGATAAATCTTAAAGCGGAAACCAAGAAGAATCTCTTCGATAGCCGGCTGGCCTGAGATCAAATGAGTTTTTTCAAAAGCCACAACATCAGCAATCCGATCATTTTCCACCCACCAGAAACTTTTCAGGTTGGGGACAACTCGAAGAAGCTCCTGGGTGCAGGCTTCCAGTTGGAGCTCAGCCCGGCTGGCAGTCACCAGAATCAGCATTAACTCTCCGGTCTGTTTCCCTTCGCGGATGACTAAATGCCGGAAAAAGCCCTGTTTACTCTGGAAGTTAAAAACGGGCAGGCCGGATTTTCTGACCATCTCGGAAAAAATAGGGAAGATCTTCTCGGTCAGGGGCGTAGAAATATGACATTTTTCGAGCTGAACCACCTTTTTGTCCCTTTTCTGCTCTTTGGTGCGGGTTTTTTCTTTGAGGCCAAGAAGGACCTCTCCATTTTTTTCTCCAAAAGAAAACTCCATTTTGTTACGGTAGAAATACTTATCAGGTGAAGCTAAAACCTCTTCTACCTCGAGATAGCGGTAATTTGAAGGGAAATATTCTTGAAGGATCTGGAGAAGATAAGTTTTTTTCTGATGGAGCTGTTCCTGGTAATCCAAATCCTGAAAACTGCAGCCACCGCACTGGCCAAAATGCTGGCAGGGGGCAGGCTGCCTTGAAGGGGAAGGGCTGATGAGAGATATTAGCCGGGCCCGAATGGTTTTTCTGTCAGATGGCTCAAAGGCAATCTCCACCCGGTCGCCAGGATAAGTTTCGGCTACGAGAAAAGTCCCGTCTTCTGATTGAGCCACTCCAAGGCCATCAGGCAAAACAAAAGAAAGGATTTCGACTTCAAGTTTCTGCTCCAGAAAGCGGTGAACCAGCCGGCGGAGTTTTTTAAGTGGCAAACCCACCACGTTGTGATAATCACCTTCCAGCTTTTCCAGGAATCTGTCCTTGACTTCCTGGATGGCATAAGCTCCAGCTTTATCTCCGTAGGAGTTTCGGTCGAGATAAGCTTCAATGTCTTCCGCTGTCAGAGGTTTAAAGGTGACCAGACTGGTTTCAAAATCTTTGAGCAATTTCTCCGGGTTTTTCCGGTAAAGAGCGAGTGCGGTGATAACCTGATGCCTCCGTCCCGATAGGCTCTGGAGCATCTCTCTGGCTTCAGCCCGGTCTCGTGGTTTGCCCAGAAGCTGGTTGTCGATGGTGACCACCGTGTCAGCAGCAATGACCAGAGCGTCGGGATAATTTTCGGCTACGGTCCGGGCTTTGGTTTCCGCTGCCTTTAAAGCAAATGGCAGCGGATTTTCTTCCAGAAATTGACTTTCATCCAGACCGCTGGGGATAACAGAGAAAGACCTGAAAATTTTTTTGAGTAAATCGATTCTTCTTGGAGATTCAGAAGCCAGAATGACCTTCATTTCTTGTCAGAAGCTCCAGGTTTGACTAAGGGTAAACCCTGCTGACAGAGGGGACAGTTTTCAGGCTCAAAGGCTTCCACTTTTAAGGACAGCAGACTTCTAACCGGCTGGCCCTGAATCAGAACTTCACCGCCACTCCGGTCCACCAGACAAAAAATTCCGGCGACTTTGGCTTCTTTTTGCTGGAGGCAATCCAGGACTTCCTGAATCGAGCCGCCGGTGGTCAGGATATCTTCGACGATGATGACTTTTGCTTTTTCCAGGCCGGAAAAGCCGGAGCGGATGGTCATTTTTGCTTCGACTCTCTGGGTAAAAGCAAAGAGTTTATCCAGTTTTAGAGCGGTTAAAAAACCGATGGCAATACCGCCATAAGCCGGGGAGACAACATAATCGAAATCAAGCGCCTCTTTTCTTATGTCTTCGGCCAGAAGGTCGATGATTTTTTCCAGGACAAGCGGACGTTCAATCAGCTTGATTTTTTCAAAATACCATTCTGAATGTTTGCCGGAAGTCAACTTGAAGTGGCCCCTGAGCAGGGCCTGGCTTTCTTTAAAAAGGTTAAGGATAATTTCTGAGCGATTTTCAGGCATTTCTCCTCCAGACCAGCAGATGGGATTTTGATTGATAAACAAGTATAGCTTAAGCCTGCTGCAAAGAAAAGAGCTTTTTGCTCTGGCCCGGTTATTCTGATAGAATTCGGCTATGGAAGAAAGAGCACTGGTCATCATTCCCACTTATAACGAGGCTAAAAACATCGAACCCTTAGTCGAGAAGTTGTTGAGTTTAGACTTGTCCATCGATGTCCTGGTGATTGACGATAATTCTCCGGACGGGACCGGCACTAAGGCTGAGGTCTTAAGCCAGAAAAAGCCTGGCCGGGTTTTTGTCCTTCATCGACCGGGAAAACTCGGCCTGGGGACAGCTCATCGAGATGGCTTCAGCTTTGCTCTGGAAAAAGGTTATGAGCGCCTGGTAACTATGGACGCTGATTTTTCTCATCCGTCTGAAATCATCCCTTTGATGCTGGAAAAATTGGGTGAAGCTGGAATGGTTATAGGCTCGCGCTATGTGCCTGGGGGTAAAACCAAAGGCTGGCCAGTCTCCCGGAAAATCACTAGCTGGACGGCCAATTTTCTGGCCAGGTTTCTTATGGGACTTAAACCCAGAGACTGCACCGGTGCCTTTCGAGCTTACCGGGCTGAGTATCTAAGAAAATTGCGTCTGGATAGATTGATGGCCAGAGGCTATTCGGCTCATCTTGAAGTCCTGTATTATTTTCAAAAAGCACGGGCTGCAGTGGTGGAAATTCCGATCACTTTTGCCAACCGGAAAGAAGGAAAGTCGAAAATCTCCAGCCGGGAGGTCAGGGAAACCCTGAAAATCATGTTTTATTACTGCTGGCATCGGCCAGAATTACCTGCCTAAAAATTAATCCTTTTTTGAAACTTCAGAATTGATTATAATGCTCAGTAAACCAGCTGACTCAACAAGGCCAATGCTTAAGATACTTATCATTTCGACAGACGAGGGGACTTTAAGAGAAGTTCAGCAGGCCTTATCATTTGCCAGCTATGAACTTCTCCAGGTCAGACCAGAAGAAAACTTCATCTCTCGAATCCAGCAGGAAAAGCCCAGAGTTCTGATCCTCAAAAGGGAAGGTCCACTCAGCCAGACCTTTGTCCTGTTAAGAAAAATAAAAGATTATGACCCGCTGCTTGAAGTTATTGTGCTGGGAAAGCCAGAAAATCCGGCGAAAGTGGCCGAGGTTATCAGAGCTGGTGCCCTGGATTATCTCAGCACCCCGCTCCAGCCGGAATCTCTGGCCGAAAGCTTGAAGAAACTGGAAGAGAAAATTTCCATCAGGCAGGAAACTTTTCAGTTAGAAAAAGAGCTGACCAGTAAATATATCTTTGAAGGCCTGGTCAGCCGCAATGCCCGGATGCTGGAAATCTTTTCTCTGATTGAACGTCTGGCTAAACACCAGATTACTGTCCTCGTCAGCGGAGAAACAGGAACGGGAAAAGAGCTGGCGGCCAGGGCTCTCCATAACCTCAGCCCGCGAAGCCATAGGCCTTTGGTCGTGGTTGATTGCACCGCTTTGCCTGAGTCTCTCTTTGAGTCAGAAGTCTTTGGCTATGAGCGGGGAGCTTTCACCGGTGCTGACCGCTCGAAACCAGGTCTTTTAAAAGAGGCTGACCAGGGGACGATCTTTTTCGATGAAATCAGCGAAATGCCGCCAAGCGGCCAGGCCAAATTGCTGCGCTTTCTCTCTGAAGGAACTTTTAAGCCCCTTGGGACCAACCGCCTGGTCAAAGTGGACGCCAGGGTTATTTGTGCCACCAATCGCGACCTGAGAGAAGAAGTTAAGAAGGGCCGATTCAGAGAAGATCTTTTCCATCGAGTAAACGTGGCTGAAATTAACCTGCCGCCGCTAAGAAGGCGAAAAGAAGATATTGCCCTTCTCTGTCTGTATTTTCTTGATCTCTACAACCAGAAGTTTGGCAAGGAAGTCCGGGGAGTCTCCAACCGAGTTAAAAAAATTTTTGCTGACTACAATTGGCCAGGAAATGTCCGGGAGCTGGAAAAGGTCATAGAAAGAGGGGTGATGCTGGCCTCTGAGAATTTTATTGATGTTCAGCATTTACCCGAAGCTCTGGTCAAAGCTACTGAGACCGAGATCACTGAAGACAGGCCCTATGCCTATACTCATCTGACCCTGGCCGAGCTGGAGAAAAAACACCTGATAGAGGTGCTCAGAGCAGTGGATTTCAACAAGCAAAAAGCAGCTAAAATGCTGGGTATTACCAGACCAGCTCTTTACCGCAAATTAAAGAAATACAGTCTGTTAAACAGATAAGCTTTTCTGGAAATCGTTCGATCAATTTTTTGAGTCGCTTTCTTCTTTGAAGAGACTTAAGCAGTTCCCCGTGGGCTGAATTATTAGCTTATTGAAAATGTAACGATTTCAGACAGTCTATCCTGAATCTTATCTAATTTATTTATTATCAATAAATTAACCTCATCTTCTCTTAAATTGATGTAACATAAGCGAACACTAAGCCTTTTTTCTATTCCTTGGATTTTCTTTAATTTCAATAATTTAATAAATTAACTGGTCGGCACAGAACTTGCTCTTAATAAATTGAAGGAAAAAGACTATAGGCATCAGAAAAATAAAAAAAAATGAAGAAGATGAGGCACTTAAAAAGAGCAGGGCTAGCCGCCGGGGTGGGGTTTTTTCTGGTTTTTTCCGTTTTTTCCTGGTTGATGGCTGACGCCACAGCTACAGCCAGTTTTTCGGTGGAATTAAAAGAATGGTTGGTACTGGAAATAAATTCTGGCGCCGCCAGAATAGAAAGCCATGGTAATAGCAGCGCTTTTTTGACCACAGAAATCGTTTCCGGTCAGCCAGTTGAAATTAGAGCCCTGCTGTCAGTAGCACCCGGCAGAACTGTGACTTTGAGGGGAACAATCTTTGCTCAAAACCCGACAGCATCAGACCAACCTCAACCTCAAATAGAATGGATAGGTGAGGGAGATGTAAGTGGTCGGGGGCAGGTGAGGCTCAATCAGGAAATAATATTGGCCACCTGGCAGGGCTCCGGACTGAAAAATGGCAGTATAGTTTTTTACAATAAGGATAAAAATACCGGTTCAAACTGGAAGGCGAGCTTTGTTTTGTCTTCAATATAAACTGAAAATTAATAAAAAAGGAGGTTAACAAAAAAAAGAAAGTATAAAGCGTAATATTTGTTATTACTTCGTTTTAGTGGGCTGAGAAGCCGAAAAGGGAATATTTATCTTATTTATTATCAAAAATTTAAGGGTTTTTTTGAAATTTTTCTTGACCTGGCCTACCTCTTGTTCTATACTTTTTTAAACGTTTCCAGGGAGGTATGTTAAGGTGAAAACGAAAACAATC
>Ga0315282_10001406_pt1 | contig 45287 bp, 32 predicted proteins | sample YL17G07_20_MG_FD_203693 | JGI IMG/M metagenome (GOLD analysis project Ga0315282, IMG submission 203693) | Sediment microbial communities from Yellowstone Lake, YNP, Wyoming, USA - YL17G07_20 | ecosystem: Environmental > Aquatic > Freshwater > Lake > Sediment | place: USA: Wyoming | collected... | reverse complement strand
TCGGACCCTTCATCGCCCTGCTGCTGGTGGCCGAGGTGGGGGACATCCAGAGGTTCCCCACGGCGAAGCATCTGGCTTCTTACACGGGGCTGGTGCCTTCGCTCTACGCTTCGGGAGAACACCGTTGAGGGGGGCTGCTCGCTCGCGACACAAAACAAAGAACGGACAAAAACACTTGACTCCGCCGCCCCCTTCATAGATGCGCCACCCGCGGGTGTACCATGGGGAGAACACCGACCGACGAAGTAGTGCGGGGCGGAATGCGAAGGTGGAACACATTGAGTAGCGAGGATCTTTATCGGAGATTAGAAGAAATCGATCGCGACATAAGCAGAGAAGGCGTACCCGTCCACTCTCGCGCGTTCGAAGCGTTTAGCCGGATTGTCAAGGAAGGAGGTGTTAGTTCTGGAGTGCTGATAGGGCCTGACGGGCCTTCGCCCCTATTTGCCGAAATGAACGCTTGGTACAAGCAGAGGTACGGAGAACGCATTCTGCTTGACCTCAAGATCGGCGAGAAACCCTTTGTTCTTCGAGGTCTGGTTTATTTTCTGAGGTTTCCTCTTGCCTATGGGACGGTTGAGCTGCGGCCATTGAACTTTGTTGTCGGCCTTACTGAGGATATGGCGCATTCACTTACAGAGCAGGAACATCTCTACATAGCAGAGCGGTTTTCCACAGGCTTTTACGAATTTCTCTCTCTGGCGAACCTCAGGTCGGCTCCTCTCTCGCTAAAGCCGCAAGCCAAGGAAATGACAGAAAGGGCCCTCTTCGATTTGAATGCGGCAGTTTCCCTCCTGAAATCCGAAGAAGACACACATGGAAGCGTCTTCCACGCGCAGCAGGGAGCGGAGAAATTCATGAAAGCTGCTCTGTTACAGTACGGCTCAGAACCCGAGAGGCGGCACGATCTTAAAGCTACCCTTGACGCGCTGGTAGCTCACCACAAGAAGTTTCAATACCTTTCGCCTGCCATTGGAAGCGTGAATTTCCCAATGGACATCAGATACGCTGATAAGGGCCTCACTCAAGAGCGGGCGGTCGAGGCGATAGACGCCGCGCTTCATATATGCTGTTTCGTAAGCGACCAATGGCAATTAGACAAGGACCGCAAAGGGATTGATACAGTTTGGGTGCCTGGGAAATTCTACAGAAACTCCCTCGGCCTCAATTACAGGTGCATCGAAATAGAAAAAGCTGCTAATGGTTCTGACGTCGCCAGGGTGGCGTTGCTAGACAACCACGGAGTTGATGCAGTGCTGCGGCAAAAGTGCGAGTTTGGATTCTTGTACGTTGAAATTACCAACTCGGAGGAGATCAATCGCCTAGAACAGAGGTATCGAACCGTCATTCTCGGCCAGCGAGGTGTGTAGCGGTCCGCTGCAGGGCGAGGGTAATTGCACGCCAGCATCACTCGTGGCTAAAAGAGGCCCTCCTGTTGAGTTTTAGTTTTCCGTTCGGCTTTGGCGAAGGTTTCGACGCGGTGGGCGGGGTATTCGAGTTTCTTGCCCGCCAGCAGTTCCGCAATGGTGAGGATTTGCAAGCGGGGATAGCGCCCGGGCACCGGGTCGTGTTTGGAATCCGCTTGTGACTCATAGAAACCGGCTGACGCGGCCTCAATGAGCATGGGTTTAGTGGGTTCGCGCAGGGTAATCAGCGCGCCGAGGGCGGCCTTCTCGCGCTCGATCACGCCTTTCAGGTCGCGCACGTGGTTCACGCCCACGTAGCCGCTCTTCACCTGCACGATCACCTGTTTGGCCTGGCCGCTCTTGTCGTCGAAAAAGTTGATGTAGCCGTCGATACCCGTATCCGCGCCCTTCTTGTGGTCCTTGGCGGGCCGCGCGTTCACCAGGTCCACCGCCCACCACTCGAACTGGTGCGGGCTGATTTCCTTCAGCGCCTCCGCGCCCTGCATGTCCGTGGGCGCTCCGACGATTTCGTAGGGGCTGAGGTCGGTGGGATGATGGTCACGCAAACGCCGCTGCACGAGATTGATGGCGAGATAGGTGATGTCGATTCCAATCCAGCGGCGCTTGAGTCTTTCCGCGACGGCGATTGCTGTGCCGCAGCCGCAGAAGGGGTCGAGAACCAAGTCCCCTTCATTGCTGCTGGCCTTGATGATTCGTTCGAGAAGTGCTTCGGGCTTCTGGGTCGGATAGCCAAGCCGTTCCCTTGACTGAGAGTTGATGAAAGGAATGTCTTCCCAGATTGTTGTTAGAACCGCGCCGTGCATTTCTTCGAGATACCGCTTGTATCGCGGCATTCCCGACTTTGTGTAAACGAGGCGGCCCTCCCTGTGCAATTGGTCCATCTTTTCCTTCGTCCACCGCCATACTTTTGTAACACCGCGCCAGTTGTAAGTCAGGTTGGGCCGGTTCTTATTCGGGTTTGTGCAGTCACTTAGGGTGTATCGACGGCCTGTGCCTTGCTCGACCGACGAGTAGTGGCTCTTCAGATAGTCCGGGTCGTAGCCCTTATACTGCGTGTGCCAAATCGGGTGCTCGCTTCGCGCATAACAGAAAATGATGTCGTGTGTTGACGGAAATCTTGTGAATGCGTGGCCTTTGGGGTCGGCGCGCCGCCAAATGATTTCGTTGCGAAAGTATTGCGGCCCGAAAACAGCATCAAGAACGAGCTTCAAATAGTGGCTTGCCGTCGGGTCGCAGTGTAGATAGATGCTTCCAGTAGGCTTAAGAACGTCGTGCAATTCCACCAGCCGAATCGCCATCATGACGAGATAGGCCATCATGTCGTTGCGGCCCAGGAAGGCGAGGAGCGCCTGCATCAGGTCGGCGAGCTTACGCGGCCCGCTCTCGACGATTTCCCTGTAAACGGCCTCCGCCTCCTGGCTCCACTGCCAGGTGTCTTCAAAGGCCGTGATCTGCGCGGCGGATTCTTCGCCGCTCTTTTCCTTGAAGAGCACGTTGTAGGTGGCGCTGGAGTTGAACGGCGGATCGAGGTAGATCAGGTCCACGCTGGCGTCCGCGACATACTCGCGCAGGATTTTCAGATTGTCGCCGAAATAGAGCTTGTTCTTTTCGTCCATGGCTTGTAGGGGAGTCCTCTGGGCTCCCGCGGGGGCGCCAAGCGCTCCCCTACCATGTTGGCGAGAGCATAACACAGACGGGCAGGCTGTAGCGCCGGTCTTGGGTAAGCCGGTTGCGCGGAGTTGGTTTCTAGCTCCGCGGCTTTTCGGTTCGTGCCGCCGCCAGTTGCAACAGCGTGTAGCGCGCCGCGCCCAGGACTCCGGCGTTCTCGCCCAGCGACGATTTCACGATCTGCACTTGCCGCGCGGCGAGCGGCTGCGCCCACTGTTTCACGGCTCGCCGCAAGGGTGGGAGGATGAAATCGGCCGCTCCGGCCAGCCCGCCGCCCAGCACGACGCGCTCGGGATTGAGCAGGCTGACCATGCCGGAAACGCCGCGTCCCAGGTTTGAGCCAACTTCTTCGAGCACCTGCCGTGCTGCCGGATCGCCGCGCCGCGCGGCGGCGACGACGAGTTCGGCGTCGATCGCGCTCCCTTTTTTCGCAGCCAGCTCGCCCATCAAGCTGCGCGGATTCCTGCGCAAGGCCGCGCGGGCCAGGCGCGCCACGGCGGGCCCCGCGCCGAGGAATTCCAGGCAGCCGACGCGCCCAAAGGCTTTCTGCCAGCGCTTCTCGATGGCCATCCAGCCTGCGGCTCCCGCCACACCGCGCGCGCCCGTAATCACTCGACCCTCGGCGACGATGCCCGCGCCGATTCCAGTTCCCACGGTCAGAAAGATGAGATTGCGGACCTTTGCGCCCTTTGCCCGCCAGACTTCCGCGAGCGCCTGAACGTTGCGGTCGCCTTCGACAAAGGTCGGGCAGCCGAGCGTGCGTTCGAGCAGGCGCCGGAGCGGAACCTTCTTCCAGCCCGGAAGATTCGGCGCCCAGACGGTTTGGGTCACGGGGTCGTACGCGCCGGGGACGCCAACGCCCACGCCGCGAATCGCGTCGAGGGAAACGCCCGCGCCGTGCGCTGCTGCGTTCGCGGCGTTGAACAGCGCGGCCAGGTCGTGTCGCACACCCGTGGCCGGCGTCTTCAGCCGGACGCTGGACCGCAGCCTGCCTGCGGAATCCACCACCCCGGCGGCGATCTTCGTCCCGCCCAAATCCAATCCGATGACGAGAGTCTTCTTCATGGGGAAACGGTCCTCGCCTCCGCAGCAGGATTTTCTGCCGACGCGATTCTATCCAGCCGCTCTTGAAATATCATCTGCTATCTCTCGGGTCAGTAAAGCCTGCCGATGGCCTACTGCTTCTCAATGAGAAGGGTGGAGTTTTTCCCAGACCTCGTGGAACAGCGCGATGGAGCCGGGGGCGAAGCCCGCGTAGTGGTTGTTGAAGTAGGCGTAGACGCACAATTGCCGTTCGAGGAGCTTGTCGATGGCGGGAATCCAGGTTTCCATTTCCCGCTCGCGATTCTGGATGATGCGGTCCCAGTGTTGCGTTTTCTCCTCGATGCCCTTGCGGTCGCCGAGCCAGCGGATGTAAGCGAAGTCCGCCGTGACCGGATCAAACTTCGTCATCAACTGCCCCACCGGCGTCATCCAGGGATGGTCGATGAGCGCGAAGGCGACTTTGTATTTGCGGAGGAGGTCGAGGAAGCGCTCGCTGATCCAGTTCTTGTTGCGAATTTCGAGGGCGAAGGAGTATCCCGACGGCAGCTTCTTAAGGAACGGGTCGAGCCGCGCCAGGAAATCTTCCGGCCGCGCAAAAACCTGCTTGTTGAAATAGGGAAACTGAAAGAGCAGCGGGCCGAGCTTCGCGCCCAGCAGGTCCATGGCGCTCAGAAATTCCTTCAGTTCGGCCTCGCAATCCTGCATCACCTTGTCGTGGGTAATCGAGCGTGGGACTTTGGCGGCGAAGGTGAAACCCGCGGGCGTGCGCCGCTCCCAATTCTTCACCAAGGCGGGGGCGGGCGTGCGGTAAAACGTCGCGTCCACTTCCACCGTGTCAAAATGCCTGGCGTAGGCGGTAATGAAGTCGCCGGGTGTGGTGCCGGAGGGATAGAAAACGCCCCGCCAGTCTTCGCTGGACCAACTGGAGGTGCCGAGGTGGAGGTTGGGAATTTTAGGGTGGTCCAAAGGATCTTCCGTAGCGGTGCGCACTGTAGCGCCGGTCCATGACCAGCGCGGCACCCGTCGGCTGACGGGTGAACCACGGGCGAGACGCCCGTGCCATGTCGAGAACGCTGGTCGAAGGGCGGCGCTGCATCTTATTCTCCGCACATGCCGCGGCGCGCCGCGCCACATGCGCCGCAGGGACCTGGCTCGGCGGCCGCGCTCGCCCCAGAGCCCGCCACCGCGAACACCGAGAGGAGTTGGTCAAGCTTCTTGCTGCCGCAGTGCTTGCACACGGTGCCGGAGTTTGCGGAATTCACGATCGCTTCGAACTTTTCGCCACACTCCCGGCAGCGGTACTCGAAAATCGGCATGCGAATCCTCCTCCTGGAAATATATCGGATGCGGTGCGCGGTTTCAACCCTCGGAGCGCCTCACGAAAAGGGCCTTGACAGGAGGCGCATTTTCGCTGCTTATCGTTGAGATGGCCAAAAGAAAATGGCTTGACAGCCTGATAGGGATTGCTTAGAGTGTGTCCCGGCCATTATGTAGACGTCCCCAGACAACTCACATTCCAGGAGAGGAGCAGCAGCAAATGGCGAAAGTCATGACCAAATCCCAAGTGGTGTCTCACCTTGCCGAGAAGGCGGGCATTCAGAAGAAGGCGGCAGCGGCGGTACTGGAAGAAATCGCGGCGCTGGCCACCAAAGAGTGCAAGAGCGGCGGCCAGTTTGTGATTCCTGGCCTGGGCAAAGCGGTGAAGGCGAACCGCAAGGCGCGCATGGGCCGCAACCCTCAGACCGGCGAAGCCATCAAGATCCCAGCCAAGACGGTGGTCAAGTTCCGGCTGGCGAAGGCTTTCAAGGACGCGGTGGTACCTCCCAAGAAGAAGTAGTTTTGACGCTTGATGCGACTGCGAGCGGGGCGCCGATTGACACCCCGCTCGCAGGCTGTTTCCCTCAGGCGTTCACCGGGCAACCCCTCTCACTCCGACGTGTATCCGTACGCCGTCTCACATCGAGACGCGGGGGAAGTGTGCCGGCGGGAGGGCGCAGCCGCGCTCATCACCCCCGGTGCGCAAAGATCAAGTTGCTCCCTTCCCTGTGATTCCATAAGATATTCGCCGCTGTCCTGGCACGTGGTGCGCAGGCGCAGGATGATGGAATGAAACTTGGAGGCAAGGTCGCATTGATCACCGGCGCGGGTTCGGGGATCGGCCGCGCTACGGCGGTCCTTTTCGCCCAGGAGGGCGCCCAAGTGGCGCTGGTGGGGCGGACGGCCGCGAAGCTCGCGGCGACCGCGCAGATGCTTCCGAAGGGGGTCGGCTTCTGCGTCGCCGCCGACCTGAGCCGCCGTGACGAAGCTCACCAGGCGGTCGATCAATGCGCCGGCCATTTTGGCGGGCTGGACATCGTGGTGAACAGCGCCGGCATCTCGCGCATGCGCACGCTACTGGAAACCGACGAGGCGCTCTGGGACGAGCTCGTCGCGCACAACATCAAGAACCCCTTCTGGGTGGCGCAGGCAGCGGTGCCGTGGCTGGCCCGGCGCGGCGGCGGATCGATCATCAACATCTCAACCAGCCTGGCGTTCAAGCCGTCCCCGAACTTTGGCGTTTACGCCATGACCAAGGCGGCACTGGAGATGATGACCCTCTGCTTCGCGCAGGAGCACGGAGCACAGCGGATTCGTGTCAACACCATCTCACCGGCGGTCGTGGATACGCCCATTCACGAAACTTACCTCGACCCGCAAGGCGCCGCCCGGCGCAAAGAGGAAATGGCACGCTTCTATCCTCTAGGCCGCGTCGGCACGGCGGAGGAAGTGGCGCGCGCCGCGCTCTATTTTGCTTCCGAGGACGCCGGCTGGGTTACCGGCGCGACGCTGCTGATGGACGGCGGCCGGCTGATCAGTTAGACTGCCGGGGCCGGCGAAGCGGCGATGGGAGGGTCCGTGTCGTGCGCAAATCAAACTCTCTAGTTCTTTCCCTATTGACACTTGTCCTGGCGATGAGCAACTCCACGTGCAGCAAACCCGCACTGAAAGCCGGCGCGACGGAGGCCGAGCGCGCCGCCGCGGCGGCATTCTCGAAATGGGTTGACAGCTATCTTGAGGACTTCTATCGGCGCCATCCGGCGGCGGCGTCCTACGATGGCATCCACACTTACGACAATCGCCTCGACAGCTTCAGCCCGGAATCGATCCAGGCGGAGCTGGCGGCTCTGGCCGGATTCGAGAAGGAACTCGCCGGAATTGATTCGGCCCGGCTGCCGCTTTCCGACCGGCTGGACTGGCAACTCGCCGGGAACAACATCCGCTCCCGCCGGCTCGAGCTGGAGCGGGTCCGAATGTGGCAAAAGCAACCCGGCATGTATTGCAGTGTCATCGGCGGGGGATTGATGCTGATGACGATGCAGCGATTCGCGCCGCCGGAGGCGCGGCTGCGCTCCGTCATCGCGCGGGAACGCGAGATTCCGCGCTTGCTCGACGAGGCGCGCGCTAACGTTGCAAACCCGCCGGCGGTCTATGTCAAGGTGGCGCTGGAGGATTTTGAGGGGGTGCTGGATTTCGTGCAAGACGACGTCCCCAAGGCTTTCCCCGAGGTCAAGGATGCGGCGCTCCTGGGCGAGTTCCGCGCCTCAACGACCACCGCGGCCGAGGCGCTGAAGAAATACATCGCCTACCTGAAAAACGACCTGAGGCCGAAGGCGAAGGGGGAGTTCGCCATTGGGGCAGAGAACTACGCGGACCTGCTCAACTTTCAGGAAGGCGTCAATCTTCCGCTCGACGACTTGCTCGGCATCGCCCAGCGAGAGATCGGACGCGAGCAGGAACGGTTTCGCGTTACGGCGGCGGAGATCGATCCCGCCGCGGAGCCGCAGCGCGTCTGGGAGCGCTTGAAGCGCGAGCATCCCCCCGCCGGCCGCGTGGTTGCCGAGGCGCAGAAACAGCTCGCCACGATCATCCAGTTCATCGAGGAGAAACACCTCGTGACGCTGCCCAAGGCGGCGCCGGCAGTGGCCATGCCCACGCCGCCCTTTTACCGCCAGTCGTTCGCCAGCATGTGGAACCCCGGTCCCTTCGAGACGGCGGACCTCCCGTCGCCATACTTCGTCACCGAAGTTGATCCTGCCTGGCCGCGCAAGAAACAGGAGGAATACCTTACCGCGTTCAACTATTCGGAATTGTGGTCGACGGGCATCCACGAGGCGTACCCGGGGCATTACGTCCAGGGGATGATCGCCCGGCAGGCGCCGTCCAAGGTGCGCAAGGCCGCGCTCTTCGCCGCCGACACCTACGTCGAAGGCTGGGCGCATTACACCGAGCAGATGATGATCGCGGAGGAGGGTTTCGGCGGGCGCGATCCCAAGATCCGGCTGGGCCAGATCGTCGAATCGCTCCTGCGCCTCTGCCGGTTTTACGCCGGCATCAGCTTGCACACGCGCGGCATGAGCGTGGACGAGGCAACGCGCTTCTTCATGAAGAACGCTTTCTGGGATGAGACCCCCGCGCGCGCCGAGGCGGAACGCGGCACCTACGATCCGACTTACCTCGTCTACAGCGTGGGCAAGCTCGAGATTCTGAAACTGCGCGAGGATTACCGCGCCCTCCAAGGAGCCAATTTCAGTCTGCAGGAATTCCATGACCGGTTGTTGCGCGGCGGCCAGGCGCCCCTCTTGGTTTATCGGCAACTCCTGCTCGGCGACCGGGACGATGGCAAGATTCTTAATTGATGACGCGCCTCGAAGCCAAGATCGTTGCACGAAAAACATGCGGAGGGTGTCCGATGAGAGCTTCCCGAGTTGTTCTTCTGGGACTGATCGCGTGCCTCGTACTTTGTGCTCCGGCGAGGCCGGCGGAGAAACGCGCGCTCGAGCCCGCGGACCTCGTTGATATTCGCGGGGTAAGCGACATCGAGATTTCGCCGGAGGGCCGCGTCGTGGCTTTTGTGGTCAGCGAGCCCGCCGACCCCAAGAAGTCCGACAAGCCTGAAACACCCCGTGACACGAATATCTGGATGGTGCCGGCGGATGGCAGCCAGCCGGCGCGACCCTTCATCGCTTCGGCAAAGAGCGACACTCATCCCCGCTGGTCGCCCGACGGCCGCTACATCGCTTTCCTGTCAAACCGCGGCGAGCCCATCGGCGAGGAGAAAGAGGCGAAGAACCAGCTCTACTTGATCCGGACCGACGGCGGCGAGGCTGAGCAGCTCACCCGCGTGAGAGGCGGGGTCGAAGACCTCGCGTGGTCGCGCGACAGCCAGATGATTGCTTTTACGGTGCGTGATGCCTGGAGCGAGGAGGAAGAGAAGAAGCGGAAAGAAGGCCAGGATCAGAATTACGCCGACCACGACTACAAGTTTGCCCGCCTGTGGGTGATGAACCTTGCGGACCGCAAGCCCCAGCAGGTAACGAAGCAGGATCTGGATATCACCGGCTTGGCTTGGTCGCCCGACGCGAGCGAGCTCGCTCTGCGGGTCTCGGATACGCCGCGCAACGACGACCGCTACTGGCACGCGAAGCTCGTCGTGGTTCGCAGGGAGACCGGTGAGATCGTTCGCACGCTCACCGAGCAGGCGGGTGAAGGGGTCAAGTGGTCGCCAGATGGCAGCACGCTGGCCTTTGAGGAATTCACACCGGCGGGAATCGCGACGTGGCTCGCTGTCGTCCCTGCGGCGGGCGGCACCACGCGCTACCTCCTGAAAGATTGTCCCGGAACGGTTCGCCGTTTCGAGTGGGAGCCGGATTCCAAGCATCTGATCGCCGAGGTCAACGTGCGCACGCGGGACGAGTTTTTTCGCATCGATGTGGCGGGCGGCGAAGCAACGAAGCTGCTGGCAGAAACGACCCTCTCGGGGCCGGAATTCAGCCTGAGCGCGGACGGCCGCGCCATCGCCTACGAAGTGCAGGCGCCGGAGCGGCCCGCGGAGGTCTGGGTCTGCCGGACGGGTGATTCGCCGCGGCGGGTCACGGATCTGCATCCGCAAGCGGCTTCCTGGCGGTTGGGAGAAGTGAAGGAAATCTCCTGGAAGAACCCGAAGGACGGTCAGACGATTTATGGCGTTCTCGTCACGCCGCCCGATTACGAGGCCGGACACACCTATCCGACGATTGTCGATGTTCACGGCGGGCCGGAGTGGGCTTGGTGGAGCGGCTGGCTGGGTTCCTGGCACGAGTGGGCGCAACTGCTCGCCTCGCACGGCTACGTGGTTTTGCTGCCCAATCCTCGCGGCTCCACCGGGCAGGGCTGGCAGTTCGTGGAGGCCAACCGCGACGACTGGGGCGGGATGGATTTTCAGGACATCATGAGTGGCGTGGATTACCTCGTCGAACAGAAGATTGCCGACCCGGCGCGGCTCGGCATCGGTGGTTGGAGTTACGGCGGATTTATGACTTCCTGGGCCGTGACGCAGACGCGGCGCTTCAAGGCGGCGGTGGTCGGCGCGGCGGTCACCAACCTCTTCAGCTTCGACGGCACCACCGACATCACCCCGAGCTTCTTGCGCAACTACTTCCTCAACATCCCGTTCAAGCGGCGGCCGGCGTATGACGGACACTCCGCCATGACCTATTTGAGGAGATGCCGGACGCCTTCGCTTGTCCTGCACGGGGAGGCCGATGAGCGCGTGCCCGTGACCCAGGGCTGGGAGTTCTACAACGGCCTCAAGATGCTGGGCGTCCCGGCGGAAATGGTAACTTACCCGCGCGAGCACCACGGCTTCAAGGAGCGCGCCCACCAGATCGACCTGCTGACCCGAGTCCTCGCGTGGTACGACAAGTATTTGAAGAATTGATTCATTGATTCATCGGATCATTGATTCACTGAATGAAGCGGCGGTCGGAATATTGCTCTCCCGCTCAAGCAAGTTCGTCCCTCATTGACAGCAAGAAGCCGCGAACCTAAATGACAGGTACGCCCTAACCGCTCAGGCTGCGCCGCCGGGGTGGATGAAGGCCTTGACGACGCCGTCGCGATAAGCGGCGACCAGCTCGAAGGCTGCCGGGGTCTCGGCGAGTGGGAAGCGGTGGGTCATCAAGGGGTCAATGTTTGTGCGTCTCAGCGCGATCATTGCGATCGCGTCGTCAACGCAGCAGTTCTGCCGGCGAACGTTCTTGATGACCAATTCCTTCCGGCGCAGGGTGTGGATGGGGAAGCTCACGCGATCCATTTCCGGGATGCCGAGGATGAGCAACGTCCCGCCGGGCTTGAGCAGGTCGATCGCCTGGTCGAGCGTCTCCTGCTGCCCGGCGCATTCGAACACGGCATCGAGGCCCAGCGGCTCCGCAGCGCGGATCGCCTTGACGATATCGCTCTGGCGCGGGTTGCCGGTCCATGCCGCTCCACATTGCGAGGCCACCTTCAGGCGCTCATCGATCAAGTCCGTCACGTAGGCCGTGCAATCGGCGGCGGCGCGGCAGGCGAGGAGCGTGCAAAGCCCGATCGGTCCCGACCCGAGGACGGCGATTTTCGCGCCCGGCTGAATCTGCGCCAGTCGCTGGGCGTGGATACCGATGGAGAGTGGCTCGGACATGACCGCCTGATCCATGGTCAGCGAATCGGGAATCGCGTGGCAGCACTCTTCTGGCATCACCAGGCGCTCGACGAGCGCCCCCTCGAGCTGGCCGGGAAGGCCAAGGAAGCGCTGCCGGCGGCAAGTGTGCTCCCGGCCTTGCCGGCACTGGTCGCATTCGCCACAGGAGACCAGCGGATCGATGGCCACGCGCTGGCCGGGGCGAACCTTGCGGACCTCCCCGCCCGTCTCCAGCACGATTCCCGCGCACTCGTGGCCCACGATGAAGGGATACTTCACTGCCGCTGCGCCGATGCGTCCCGCCGCGTAGTAGTGCACATCGGAGCCGCAGACTCCGACGCTCGCGATGCGCAGCAGGACGTCGCGAGGGCGGCTGAGCCGGGGCGCTGGCATTTCGCGGATTGCGATTTCGCGGAGGGCGGTGAGAAAAGCTGCCTTCATTCTTCTTCCTCGCAACGGATTCTGACATTAGCTGCTCGATGCGGAGCAGGCAGCGGCAAACCCTGTATCATACACCGTGCCCGGAACGCTCGCGCAAAGCGAGATTGCCGATGGGTGGCTGCCAAGCACAGAGAACGCCGCAAAGGGCCGGGCCAGTGTGAGGGCGAGCCCGAGGGTCTCGCGAAGTGTGAGACGCCATTCGGCAGACCTCGGTTATCATCTCGCGCGGGTGGTTCTGGGGAAGGGCACATCTGGACAAAATCCATTTTCGACGCGATAGTATCAGCCCTGTTTGTTCGCGAGGACATGGGTGGAGGCGGCCTGCAAGTCCGGACGTGGTGCTGAAGGAGGCGTATGAAGCCATTTGTTGCTGAGGCTATTGGAACGGCGCTGTTGATCGTTTTCGGAGATGGAGCCGTGGCGGGTGTTCTTCTGAACAAGTCCAAAGCACAAAACTCCGGCTGGATGGTCATTACCACCGGCTGGGCGATGGGCGTTGCGCTCGCCGTCTATGCCGTCGGGCGCATTAGCGGCGCGCATCTGAACCCTGCCATTACTCTCGGCCTTGCGGTGATCGGAAAGTTTGCCTGGAGCAATGTACCCCAATACATCGCGGCCCAGATTGTTGGAGCCTTCCTTGGCGCCGTGGTCGTATGGCTGGCCTACCTGGCGCATTGGCCAGAGACCGAAGATCAGGCTGCGAAACTCTCGGTCTTCTCGACGATGCCTGCCATTCGCCGCATGCCTCTGAACCTCATCACAGAAATCATTGGAACGTTTGTGCTGGTTTTTGGGGTGCTCGCGATTCTAGCGAACGCCGCTCCAACGCAATCAGGTCTTGCGCCTTTGCTCGTGGGATTGCTGATTTGGGGCATTGGCCTCTCCCTGGGAGCTCCCACCGGATACGCCATCAACCCCGCCCGCGACCTCGGTCCGCGCCTCGCTCATGCGCTGCTGCCCATTGCGGGAAAAGGCAGCTCCGATTGGGGGTATTCCTGGGTGCCCGTTGTGGGGCCGCTGATCGGCGGCGTGATCGGCGCGGCGGCGTACGTCGGATGCTTCGGGGGCTAGTGCCGTTCCAACTTATCTGGGCTAATCCTGGTCCGTGAGATTAACTCAGGTCTTTGATCTCAGGTTGCATAACGTAGGTTTAGTATATAGGCGAATCAAGTTGGAACGGCACTAGGTCTGCCGCTCGCCTGGGGCCAGACGACAAAACACCGAGTCAAGTTACTGTGGGTGCGGGAAACCAGTGGCGTGTGCGATTGCAAATGCCACAGACAGAGAGCATCACGGGCACCTCGATAAGCACTCCTACCACCGTCGCTAGGGCGGCGCCGGACCCCGGGCCGAACAGAGCGATCGCCGTCGCCACCGCAAGCTCGAAGAAGTTGCTGGCACCGATGAGCGCGCCGGGGGCCGCAACCGCAAACTCCACGTTGAAGAGCCTCATCAGCCCGTAAGCCAGCGATGAGTTGAAGTACACCTGGATCAGAATCGCAACCGCAATGAGAATGACGTGGAAGAACTTGCCCGTGATGTTGTCCGCCTGAAAGGCGAAAATCAACACCAGCGTGGAAAGCAAAGCAAGAATCGTTATGGGGGCGGATTTTGGTAGCAGCACTTCCTGGAACCATTCTTTGCCGCGCCGGCGGATCAGCCATGTCCGCAAGACCAAACCCGCGCTGAGCGGAATCACAATAAAGGCGATGACCGAATACAACAGGACAATAAAGGGGACGGAGAGCGAGGAAGCTCCGCTTACAAGGAATCGGACGATCGGAGCGAAAAGGAACAGCATGATGACATCGTTGACCGAAACCTGAACGAGCGTATAGGCCGGGTCTCCATCCGTGAGGTAACTCCAAACGAATACCATCGCCGTGCAGGGTGCGGCGGCAAGAATGATGCACCCTGCGATATATTGGTCGGCATCCGCTGTCCCGATCCAGCCCGCGAACACCTGCCGGAAGAATATCCAGGCAATAAGCGCCATGGAGAAGGGCTTCACCAGCCAGTTTACAAACAACGTAACAAGCAATCCTCGCGGCCTCTTTCCTACGTTGCGGATGGAAGTGAAGTCGACCTTCATCATCATGGGGGTAATCATCAGCCAGATGAGGATCGCGATGGGGACGTTGATCTGGCTTCCCTTGCCGAATTCCAGACGTCGCAGGGTATCGGTGAATGCAGGGATCAGTTTGCCAAGCAGAATGCCGGCAAGCGTGCAGGCACCCACCCACAAACTAAGGTAGCGTTCGAAAAAGTCCAATTTCTTCGCAGTTGTCTCCATGGTGGTTTGGGCCACGAGGATTCACCCTCCTAATCCGAGTTCACTGGCTGGGCGGTCCGCATCATCTCTTGACGAGTTGAGTCCCGACTGATGCAGAGCGAAACCGGTCTGGGAGATTTCCCCCAGATTTAGTGCGGCGACGCGGGATTTCTCCTGACGATTCATTCCAAAGCGTTCGCGACCCAGGTGGTTACTTCCGCCAGCGTGGGGATGCGCCCCGCGCAGACTACCTTGTCGTTGACGACCAGCCCGGGGGTTGCCAGGGTCCGAAACTTCGCAATTTCGGACATGTCGGTCACTCTCTCAACCCGTGCCTCAACGCTCAGCGTGTACACGGCCTTTTGCGCCAGCTGTGCCACCTCGACGCACCGCGCGCAACCGGGACCCAGCACTTTGATGGAGAGCATTTGAGCCTCCTTCTTCCGCTACGCATCCAGAGTTCCCAGCTTTATGAGACGATCTTGATCACCGGCTCCATCCGGACTTCCGATTTGACGGAGTTGGCAACCAGGCTGTACTTCTGAGCAGCTTCCAGTGCCCGGCGCACCCTCCGGTCGATAGCGGTTTTTTCCTCGTCCTTGGCGCGGAGAATGATCTTGGGCCGCAGCGTTACTGAGGTGAAGATTTCCGTCCGGTCCAGCTCGATGAGTTTTGTGCCCTCGGCTTCGCACTCGTAGGACACCAGATCCAGCTTGAACCGCTCCGTCGTCCAGGGAAACATCATCGTGATGCACGTGTTGCCAGCCGCCACGAAGGCGTCTTCAGGAGTCAAAACACCGGGATGCCCCTGCACGTCGGGCGGAGCCGAAAAATCCATTTCCGGACCGTTGCCCATCTGAATGTGACCCCAGTGCCACCTTTCCATGTAACGTGTGTGTGGTAGGTGGCCGTTCGGGACATTAATGGCTCCTCGCACAGAATGCGCTGTACTCCTGCATAATTGCCTCTTCGTACGAAGTCTCATCCGCATTGGAGATCGAGTTGTAGACTCTCACCGCCCGCATCAACTCAAACTTCGTAGCATCGTTAGGCGACTTCCCAGCCCTACGAAACTGGGCAAAGAGGAGCGGCAAAGCAATCAACGTGACCTCACGCCCCGCGATCTGCAGAGTCAGCGTCGGAATTTCGGAACCACACGAGCAAGGGGCATGGCGAGACTTGGATTCATTCCGGGATTCTGAACCCTCGACCTGCGGCCCTCTCCGTCGATTTTGTTTCAGGTCCAGTAGCTGGTCCACGTCATGGGCAATTTGATCGGCAATATCGTTCACGACCTGCATCCCGGCTTTGCTGAGTTTGCGCGCGCTGCCTAGACCGGAATCGTCTGTGGAGGCCCTTTCATTCACAACGATGCTGACCGCCGGCTTGCCGCTATAAGTCTCCGTGCCGCGAGCAGCACATCGTTTCTCGCAGCCGTCCACAGCGATTGTGGGGTGCAGGCGCGCGAAGGCGCGATCACCTTCTCCTCCGGCGAGAAACAGCGGCAGACAAATCGTTACCGTCTCGTGAGGACGCAGCGACTCCAGCACCTTGAGTGCTGCCAAACGGGTTATGGTGCCTTCAGGAATTTCCTCACCTGAGCACGCGATGATGCCAACCTTACTCTTGGGTAGTTCAGGCATGGGGGACCTCTTCTTGTATGCTATCAACCAACACCCGAACTTCCTCGGCTAACGCTCGGGCCAGCTTGTGTCCGTTATTGTCGAGTTCGGAGATACGAGAAGGCTTCACATTGGGATGCCGGCGGCACACATCCAGGACCTGCAAAGCGTGCACCACCGTACCGCCCGCCCCTTCTACTACTTTGGCGGCACACGCCTTTACGCAGCCGTCAATCGTAATGGCCGCGGCGCTGGAAAGCTCGGTGCGCGTCTCCTTTTCACCCAAAACTAATAAGGCAAGGGGCATTAGACGTGTCCTATCGGGACACAACTCCTCCGTCACCGCATAGGAACCTTCTCGTGCCACCGAACCGAGACTTTTCCCGATCCCACTGCACGGCACAATGAGAACCTTGCCTTTCATTTCTTCATCTCCGCTTCGGCTTGATCCTTGACCAAGGCAGAATACGACCTCGCATCCAGCAGACCACGTTGGTCACTCTCCCAATCGGCCAGTTCGATGACCGTCAGCCAGCCCTTGCCGTATAGGTCCTGGTTAACGAGTTCGGCCGTTTCCTCGAGGGAGGGATTGATCTCCACAATCTTTCCTTTGACGGGGGAGGGGAAGCTCACATTCACCTTGACCGTCTCGATTTCTCCGAGCTCGTCACCCCGATCCAGTGCTGTTCCAACCGGCTTGATTTTTGTAAAGGCGACATCCCCGCTGGATTGTTGCGCAAAATCCGACAGACCCACGCGAGCGCGAGCCCCTTCAAGCTTTACCCACAAGCCCGCGTCGCTATAGGACAGACCTTTGGGGATCTGAAATGTGAACTTATCGACCGTTACTTTGAGATTCACTTCAGGCATGTTCAACTCCGAGCACGAATGGGCCATGTGCTTCGATCGCGCCACAGGCGCTGCGCGGATGTGCGAGACCCTGGCGGCACCCGGCCGTGGAGTGCCCGGTCTGCGGGGATGGCGCAAGCTCCCTCTCTGATCGCTTGTCTCAACTTGCGCAGGTCCCCCTGAAGGATTTCTTCCCTGTTGAAGGCACGGCGGAGGAACTCCCACAAATCCCGGAGTTTTGAATCACCCTCCGCGCTCAGCCGGTAGAAGACCCGAAATCCCTCTCGGTGGTCCCAAACCAACCCTGAGTGCTTCAGGTAATTCAAATGGCGGGAGACATTGGGTTGTGAGGCATCCAATATTCGCTGAATGTCGCACACGCAGAGCTCTCCGTGGAGAAGCAGATTAACGATGCGCATCCGGTTGTGATCCGCTAAATTTTTGAAATAATCCTCCAACGCCTGCATGGGTCCTCCAGCAGAGTATTCGTATATACGGATCTATGATTCAACTTCGGAGCGGGAAAGCGAGGTTTCTCCGGAGTGAATTTCGGCCAAAAGGTGCCTGGACTAAACCGCGTCCTCGCGACTGCGGCGATAGACGCCGTGCCAAAACACCCCTCACGGCGGTTGTTGGGGGGCGCCAACCACCCCCTCCGGAGGTTGGGGATAGAGACTCACTTATTGAATGTGCGGATCCTCGGCTCGGTACAGAAGGTTCTCGGGTCTGCTCATGGGTCCCGAATGCTTCGACGTTGGAGGGTCGTTTAAGTAGTGCCCCGATTCCTAGGAGCGAGTTCTACGTGGGATTCTTCAACGACCCCCGGACCTGAGATTCAGGCGCGCTCCGTCCGCTACGAAGGCCAATCGGAGTTCAATCCCCCGGCTCGTTCACTAACGAGGATCAGGGCTTTGAGTGGAGATGGCGGAGGAGGCGGGAGTTCGACTCCTGAATTGCGGGCAAGTGGACTCTCCCCGCGAATTCATTTCGATTATTTCGCATCGAGTGCTTCGCGAACCTTGCCCATCAGGGCTTTGGGAGTAAACGGTTTCGTAATAAAGGTACGCTTCGCCTCGGGCAGTGCGGCGTCGGGATTCGCGTCATCCGTATAGCCGGTCATGTAGAGGATGCGGATTTTCGGCCAGCGGGATGCCAGGCGGAGCGCCAGTTCCGGCCCGCCCATCTGGGGCATGACGACATCGGTCAGCACCAAGTCGATGGGTGCCTCGTGGCGTTCGCAAATTGAAAGGGCTTCGCCGCCGTGACCTGCTTCGAGGACCCGGTAGCCACACGATTCCAATATGCCGCGGACCATGGCGCGCAGCGGCGGCTCGTCCTCGACGACCAGCACGGTCTCGGTACAAGGCCGATGGGTCATCGCGGCGGGCTCCATAGTTGGCGGCGTGAGGGACAGTCCGACGCGCGGGAGGAGGACCTGAAACGTGGAGCCGCTCCCCACCTCCGTTTCCACGCTTACGAATCCACCGCTCTGCTGAACGATTCCATAAACGGTGGCCAGACCCAGCCCGGTCCCTTTTTCCCTCTCTTTCGTGGTAAAGAAAGGCTCAAAAATATTCGCCTTGATCTTGGGATCGATTCCGGTCCCGGTATCTGCAACGGTGAGCGAGACGTAGTCCCCCGGTTTGAGACCGCTGCGGCAGCGGCTATCGTCCGCAGACAGTTCGACGTTCGCGGTGGCGATGATGAGCTTCCCCCCTTGCGGCATGGCATCGCGCGCGTTGATCGCCAGGTTGATGATCACTTGCTCCACTTGTCCCGGGTCGGCCTTTACGTGGCCGAGTTCCCTGGCGGGGCGGGTAATTAATTCGATGTTCTCTCCAATCACACGATGGAGCATCTTTTCCACGCGCGCCACCGCGGAGTTGACGTCCATCACTTCCATCGCCATCGTCTGGCGGCGGCCGAAGGCGAGGAGCTGGCGAGTGAGCGAGGCGGCGCGGCCGGCAGCGTTTTGGATTTGTTTCACTTGCTCAAGCCGAGGCCCATCGTGGCCCAAGCCGTCGGCCAGCAGCTCGCTGTACCCGGAAATAACCGTGAGCAGGTTATTGAAGTCGTGCGCCACCCCACCCGCCAACTGGCCGAGGGCTTCCATCTTTTGCGCCTGCCGGAACTGCTGCTCCAATTGCTTCCGCTCGCTGACATCGCGTTGGATCGCCAGGAACCCCGCGATGTGGCCACCCTCATCCAGAACGGGGTTGACCGAACTGTGGACCGATACGAGGCGGCCATTCTTCGTCTTGTTGACGATCTCTCCCCGCACCACGCGCTTTTCGAGAATCGTCTTCCAGAAGTTGGCGTAGTCTCCCGGCTGGAGGGTACCGCTCTTCAAAATGCGCGGCGTCGTCTTGCCCACCACCTCCGCTTCCGCGTAGCCATAGACCCGCGTGAACTCGGGATTGATGAAGGTAATAATGCCGCCTTGGTCGGTCATGAAGATGACCTCGCCCGACGCATCCACGGCCTTGCGGAGCCTGATCAGAGATTTCTCCGCCTGCACGTGTGCGGCCCGAACGCGCAGCGCCTGGATTCCGTAGGCGAGGTCGTTGGCCAGTCCGGTGAGGAGTTTCACCTCGGCGTCGTCAAAGGCATCGACTTCTCCCGCGTAGAGGTTGAGGACGCCGAGGACGTGGCCGCCCGCGGCCAGAGGAAGACCAATCGAGGAGGCGAAGCCGTGGCGCATCGCGGCGTCGCGCCACGGTTTGTAGTCGGGCTCTGTGGAGGTATGGCGCACGACGCAAACGGTACCGGAGCGGACGGCCATTCCGGCAGGCCCGCGACCGCGCTCGGTGTCCGCCCAAGTGATTCGGGCCTCCGCCAGATAACCCTCGTCGTGCCCTGCATGCGCCACGGGCCGAACGCTCCGGGCTTCATCCTGCTCGGCATAGCCCACCCAGGCCAAGCGGAATCCGCCGTGTTCCACCAGAATGCGGCAGATTTGGTTGTTGAGATCCAGCTCTTCGGTCGCGCGCACCATCACCTGATTGCATTCGCTGATCGTTTGCAGCGCCCGGTTCACACGATGGAGTTGTTCTTCCGCCCGCTTGCGCTCGGTGATGTCACGCTCCAGTTGGCGGTTGGCCTGCTCCAATTGCTGCATCTTCACTTCCAGCTTCCGGATGAGCGCCTCGTTGTATTGCTTCAGATAGCTTGATTCCTCTTCTTGGGGCACTCGCACCGGGAGCCGGGCTGGCGCGTTCGCCGCCGGTGGGGCCGGCGGGGCGGGCGGACGTTGGACTTGCTGGAGGACTTCCCGAATTGTTTGCAGGAAGACCTCCGGCTCCTCCGGTTTGACGAGGAATTGCTCCGCGCCCAGGCTGAGCGCGAACTCCCGATCTCGCTCATCGGTGTAGGTGGCCGTATAGAAAACAAACGGGATTTGCCGCAGGTGTTCGTCCTTCTTCCATTCACGGCACAGGGCGAACCCGTCCATCACCGGCATCAGAATGTCGCTGACGATCAGGTCCGGCGGGTTCTGCCGCGCCTTGGCCAGCGCCTCGACTCCATGGACGGCGGTGACGACTTGATACCCGCTGCCGCCCAGCAGAACCTGGAGTTGATAGAGGTTCGGTTCGTTATCGTCCACGATGAGGATGGTCATGGTTGGGTCTCTCCGCCCGCAGGCCGAGCTTGCAGATACTTTTCGATTTGGCTTTTGAACGTGTCGGGGTTGATGGGTTTCTCAATGTAGGCGTTGCAACCCGCCTCCAGAGTTCGTTCCCGGTCGCCCACCATCGCGTAAGAAGTCACCGCCACGATGGGTACGTCCTTCAGGACCGGGTTCTGTCTCAACTCTCGCGCCACGGCGTAACCGTCCATCTGCGGCAATTGGATGTCGAGAATAATAAGGGCGGGCTGGATCCGGCTGGCCAGTTCGATCCCCTCGGGCCCGCTTCGGGCCGGGACCACCTTGTAGCCGTTCTGTTCCAGCAAGAAAGTCGCGAGGTAGAGGTTCTGTTCGTTGTCTTCGATGAGAAGAATGGTGGGTTTCATGATTTCCTTTCGGGATGGAATGGCAGCGTACATTGGAAGGTGCTTCCTTTGCCCCACTCGCTCTCCACCGTAATCGTGCCGCCCAACCGCTCGATCAGCCGCTTGCAGATGGCCAGCCCCAGCCCCGTCCCTTCGTGCTGGCGCGTCAGTCCGGTGTCAAGCTGGCGGAAGGGTTGGAACAACTTGTCCAAATTCTCACGCTTGATGCCAAGACCGGTGTCGGCCACGGAAATGCGGAGTGCAGAATGCGGAATGTGGCGTGTGCCGGGCACGATTTCCGCAGTCAGCGTGACCTCGCCTTGCTCGGTGAACTTGATCGCGTTGCTCAACAGGTTCAGCAGGATTTGCTCGACGCGCCGGCGGTCGCTGGTGATCCAGTTTACTTCCGGCCATATACGCGTGATCAACGGCAACTGTTTCTTGTTGGCCAGCGGTGCCACCGTTTGCACGACCTTTTGAATGGACTCGGGCAGGTCAAACGGCGCGTTGGCAATCTCGATCTGGCCGGCCTCGATCTTGGAGATGTCCAGCACGTCATTGATGAGGGCCAGCAGATGTTGCCCGCTGTCTTTGACCATGCGGAGTTGCTTGGTTTGTTCCGCGTTCAGCGGCCCCGCCAGGCCCTGCAACAGGAGGCCGGTGAAGCCGATGATCGAGTTGAGCGGCGTGCGCAGTTCGTGCGACATGGTGGCCAGGAAGGTGGACTTCGTTCGATCAGCCGCTTCGGCGCGGTCCCGAGCCACGGCCAGTTCGGCGGTGCGTTCGATGACGCGCTGCTCAAGGCTGGCTTGGGTCGCCCGCAACTCCTCCTCGACCCGCTTGCGCGCCGTGATATCCACGCCGATGCTCAGGATCTCCGCCACTTTGCCCTGCTGGTCCAGCACCACCTTGTTGGTCCAGGCGATCCAGACGCGTTCGCCGTTGCGGCGCATGTTCTCATTGACGTTTTGCTCAAACGCCGCCGGGTTCGCGCAGACCTCGTCCATCAGCGTGTGCAGGTCCCGGCCGCCGCTCTCGGTTTCGGGGACAATTGTGCCTATCACATGACGACCGCATATCTCAGCTTGCGTGTAGCCGAAGAAACGCTGACCAAACTCGTTCAGGAAGATGATCCGCCCGTCGCGCTTCCAGTGCAGGATGATGCTGTTGGCATGCTGCACCAGTTCCTGATACTTCCGTTCACTTTCGCGCCGCGCCTCCTCCGTCTGTTTGCGCTCGGTCACGTCGCTAATCGCCACCACGTCGCCGGCGGACGGATCGTGGGGATTGAGCGGCGCGGCGGTCAGAATGACATCGCGAAGTGCGCCGTCGCCTCGGCGCAGCCGGGTCTCCACGGAGATCAACCCCCGCTTTGGGAGGTCCGCGTAGAGTTCCCGCCCCACGCGCTGGTACTCTTCTTCGCTTGCATAAACCTGCCGCGGGGTCTGGCCGAGCAGCTCCGCCTCCGTGTGACCAACGATCTCATACCAGCGGTCGTTCGCGCTCTGAAACACGCGGTCCTTCATGATGCAAATGCCGATCGGCGCGGCCTTGAACACGCTGCGCAGCGCGGCTTCACTTTGCCGCAGTGCCTCTCCCGCCCGCTCGCGCTCCTGGGCCACCTGCCGTTCGCGTTCTGCCTCGCGCAGCCGCGCGCGGGATCGGCGCGCCGAGATGGCCCCGCCCATCGTGGCCGCCCCACCCCACACCGCCAGCGCCGCGGCGGCACGGAACCACCAGGTCCGCCACCAAGGCGGCACAACAATCACTTCCAGGTTCACGCCCGTCTCGTTCCAGACTCCATCGCTGTTGGCGGCTTTCACCCGCAGCCAGTAACGGCCGGGGTCGAGATTCGTGTACGTGGCGCGGCGTTCGGGACCCGGCTTGCGCCAATCCTCGTCAAAGCCTTCCAGCATGAAGCGGTATTGATTGTGCGCCGAGGACCGGTAATTCAGCGCCGCGAACTGAAAGCTGAGCACGGAGAGCCGCGCGGGAATTTCCAACCGGCGGGTTTCCGTGATGCTTTGCCGCAGGGGCGAACCGGGCAACCCGGGCAGCATCGGCTGGTTGAACACCTCGAAGCCTGTCAGAACCACCGGCGGCGAGTGGGTGTTCTTCTGGAGCGCTCGCGGATCGAACTTCACGAACCCTCGCGTGGTTCCGAAAACCAGTTCGCCCGACCGCAGTCGCAGCCGGGCATTGGGAGAGAACTGCCCTCCCGGCAAGCCATCGTTCTCGTCGAAAATGCGGATCTTGTGCGTGCGGGGATCGAAACGCGCCAAACCCTGGTTGGAAGCAATCCACAGCATCCCGTCGTCATCCTCGAGAATCCCTCGCAAAACATCGCTGGGCAGGCCGTCGGCGGTCCGGAAGTTGTCGAACCTGGCGGTGTGCGGGTCCAGGCGGTTCAAACCGCCGCCCCCGGTGGACACCCAGATCATCCGTTCGCGATCCTCGATCAGGTCTATGATATCCTTACTGCTTAATGTGCCAGATTCTCCCAACTGGCTCTGGAAGCGGTCCCAGCTCTGCGTGGGGGGCACCCATCGCGCCAATCCCTCCGTGGTGCCGACCCACAAGGTGCCGTCCCGTGTCAGCAACAGGGACGATACATAGTCGCTATTCAGACTCCGGGGATTGGCCGGATCATGACGGTAATGGATGAAGGCGTCCTCGTCCGGGAGGTAACGATCAAGGCCTCCCCCTGAGGTTGCCACCCAGAGCTGGTGCTGACGATCCTCCAGCAATCGCCAGACTTGGGGATTGCCTAGCGAATTGGATCGGGCTGGGTCTGGCAGATAATGGCGGAAGGTGCCGGTGTCCGGTTCGAAACGATCCAGTCCTCCACCCCACGTGCCGACCCAGAGCTGGCCGCGGTAATCGCGTAGCAAGGTCAACGCCGACTTGGCCCCCAGGCTTCGCGGATCATGCGGGTCATGCCGATAGCTGGTCCATCGCCCGGTGGCTTGATGCCAATGGTTCAGCCCGCCGTTGTCGGTGCCCACCCAAAGGTCACCCGAGGGATCCTCCAGGAACGACATCACATGCTCGTCCGACAGTGTGTTCGTTTCCCCCGGCAGACTGCGGAACACCTGAAACGGGGCAGCGAGCCGATCAGCATGGCTTACACCGGCGGGAAAGTGGCCAATCCAGTAATCGCCAACCCGATCCTGAAAAATGGTGCGCACCACATCACTCGCCAGAGTGTGGCCGGCGTACTTCGAGTGGCGGTAGTGGATGAATTTCCGGGTTGCGGCGTCGAAACGGCTGAGTCCGCCGCCGTCAGTGCCCACCCACACCCTGCCTTCACGGTCCACCATGACGGCATCCACGATCCGGGATTGCAGGGCGCCGGAATCGTCAACATTAGCGGTAAGCCGCTCGAAAAAGCGTCGCTCCGGATCCAGACGGGAAATTCCTTCATCGGTGCCCACCCAGAGATAACCTTCGGCATCCTCGTCGATGGCGGAGACGTGGTTGTGGCTGAGGCTGCGCGGATCGCCGGGGTCGTGCGCGTAGACCCGAAACCTGCCCGTATGGGGATCGAACCAGTTCAATCCACCGTTCCCGGTGCCGATCCAGATCTGGCCCTTCCGGTCGCGAAACAAGCAATAAATCGAGGCAGCGCTCAGGCTATCGCTCCGGCTCGGCTCCGGCATGAAACGCTCGCATCTTCCCGAGCGCGGATCGAAATGGTTCAGTCCCGCGCCAGCGGTTCCCACCCAGAGCGAGCCGTCTTGGTCCAACAGGAGGCTCCGGATTCCGTCGTCGCTCAGGCTGGTCGTATTGGCGGGGTCGTGCCGAAAATGGGAGAATTGCTCCGTGTCCCGATGCCAGAGATCCAGGCCGCCCAGCGTAGCGATCCAGAGGTTGCCCTGCGCATCCTCCTGGATATCCGCCACGTTGCCGTTTCCGAGGCTATGGGGATCCTTTGGATCCGGACGAAAGACCCGAAACTCGTGGCTGTCGTACCGGGCCAAGCCGTCGGAGGTCCCGAACCAGAGAAACCCACGGCTGTCCTCGAAGATACGAAGCACCTGCTCCGTCGGCAAGCCGACCTCGGGGGTCAATCGCCGGAATGAGAGATAATCGTCGGCTGGAGCCGCCGCGACGGCGACACCGACCGCGCGTAAACAGAAAAAGACAACGACGAACCACACGATGTTTACCATGCGGTTGAGCCACCAGACCGCGCATTGGCAGCTCCCTCGACGGGTTCGCCCGCGATGGGTCGCCCGCCCGAAATACTCCCGCTCATTTCGCCCCTCAGTCACTGAAGTCGGGGGCCAAGGACAACTCGGCCGGCGCGCGGTCATCCAGCACGCCCGATCGAGCAAAACGGACACCTCACCCCCGCGTCTTCTTCATCCTTGTTTATCGGCGCGTCAGGGGGTGGCGATGAGGGACCTTTGACAAGTCGGCACTGGGGGAGGAGGTGCTCCCCTATGAGACTTTCGGGAGGTTCCGCGGGGCCATATGCAGTTTCACACAGGCAAGGCACTGAGGAATCGGAAGCGCTCTTTCGGGTTTCTCGGACAGGCGTAGAGATACGTCGCGTGGTTCCTGACTCAATTGCAGTTCATTGCCAGGAAAGTGCGCCGAAAGGGTCCGAGAAATAGTGTCTGCACCTCGCTGCATTTCCTGGGCTGGAATTCCCGACCCGGCCCGTTTCAAGACGGCATGGTTTCCGCACGGCAAGGGCACGCGAACGAAACACGGTTCTTGTCGAACATTCAGGATAGCGCCAGCTTCCGAGATGCCAACCTCACCGCCAAGTGACTACTGTACCGACCTCAGAGGAGGAGCCGCAAGGCGCTGCAGTAGTTTCCGTGTGGGCGACCATACGCCCAGAGACGGTCCAACCTTTGACGAAGCGATAGCGAACGAGTCCAGATGGCCACTTGTATAGGCCCAGCCGAGTTATACGCAACGGCGCATGATTCTGCAGTTTTTTGACAGCATTGCTCGGCGCTGGCTTGCCTCAAGACCCATACTATAGAGAACCCTTCCAGGATCCAGAGCAGTTTGCGAAAAGTCAACACGCAGAGCTTGAAATACACAGACTCTGTGCTGCTCTCGTTTCGGGTGGAAACGTCGGTCCCGTCCTGTGGCGCGGGCGTTCGCGGCACACAAACCCGACAAAAGGTCAGAACCGGTCGACAATTTTACCGAATCGTAACGCAAGCTTAATCTTTACTTAACTTGGGTGTAACAGGGGCACAGCAATCTAAGACGGGAGGGTGGAGTATGGGATGGAGTTCCCAGTCTCCAGAAGTTTGGTTGGTATCTGCCCTCCTGATCGCCATTGTGGCCGCGATAGGCTGCGCGTTTCTCAGCCACAGAACAGACGCACGGATGATTTTCTTCTTTCATCTGATAGGCGACGACCCCGCCGGCGAAGACTCCCAACCTCGCATTGCTGAGACTTCCACCGTCCGGCTGAAACAGGGAACGTGACCAGTTTCTGGTTTGCTGTCACCATCATCCTCTTCGCCCTCACTTTCGATTTTCTCAACGGCTTTCACGACGCAGCCAACTCCATCGCCACGGTAGTCTCAACGCGGGTGCTCTCGCCGCGAGTCGCGGTGTGCTGGGCGGCGTTTTTCAATTTCGTAGCAGCCTTCACTTTCGGGACAGCCGTGGCCACGACGATTGGCAAAGGAATGATCGACTTGAGCCGTGTGAACCTCTACGTGCTTTTGGCGGGACTCCTCGGCGCAATCTTCTGGAACGTGCTCACTTGGTATTACGGGTTGCCCGTCAGCTCATCGCACGCCTTGATTGGCGGGTATGCCGGAGCGGCAATTGCCAAGGCTGGGTGGACAGTGATCATTCCCGGGGGATGGACCAAAACCCTGATCTTTATCGTCCTGTCCCCGGCGATCGGCCTGGTCCTGGGCGGAGGTCTGATGGTTGCCGTGTATTGGATTTGCGCCCAATGGTCGCCGATGCGTGTCGATCGGCACTTCCGAAGGCTCCAACTGATTTCGGCCGCCGCTTTCAGTCTTGGCCACGGCACGAACGACGCGCAGAAAACTATGGGAGTGATCGCCACCGTACTGTTTACGGCCAGATTGCTTGACCACTTCTACGTCCCTTTCTGGGTGGTGTTGATGGCTCACACCGCAATCGGGCTGGGCACTTTGGCCGGCGGCTGGCGCATCGTCAAGACCATGGGGATGAGGATCACCAAGCTTCGACCCGTAGGTGGATTCTGCGCCGAAACTGCCGCGGCCGCGAGCATCTTGGGCAATGCCCTGGCCGGTATCCCCGTTTCCACCACCCACACCATTGCCGGCGGGATCATCGGCGTGGGCAGCGTGCAGCGGTTTTCAGCGGTTCGTTGGGGAGTGGCGAAATCCATCCTCTGGGCGTGGGTTCTAACCATTCCTATCAGCGGAGCGGTCGCGGCGCTTTGCTTCGGGGCGCTCCATCACTTTTTCCCCGCAGCCTGAACATATGTGACCGCACACAATTTGTGTGGTTTCGACCCGCGCGATGAAACCGCGTGGGCAGGGGCTCTCTTCAGTCACTCACAACGGCGGTCCCCGTCACAGTTTCGACTCAAACGACCTATTTCACTACTACAAGAGCCCTGAACGGGGAAGCCCCGATGGATGAACCGCACCTTGGTTCCTCGTGGGTTGGTTCCGGAATATGGCGAACTCGGAAGGTATCTTGCCTCCTAATTAGCAGGGGGCGCGCCTGGGCCGAATTACGTTAGGACTCTATCGGGACTGCTATGGAGGGAAGGCAGGGCCTGGCGGCGGAGTTGTGGCGGAGGATTGGTTATTTCCAGCGTGATCCGTGGGCGCGGAAGGCACCACAATCCTGAAATTGCCTATCCTGAAACAGAGGGAAGGCGTATCTGAGGGCGTATTCATGCGCCGGCAAGCGCAGGAAAAGCTTAGGCGGACCTTATCCTGGGCGGGCAGCGTAATCATTCACCGAACGTTCCCTGTGCCTGAGATCTCAACCTAGTGCTCAGTCTGCCCGGTCGTAACTGTCAATCGGCCGCGTGCCCCGGTCTACAGCGTGGCTCGGACCTCAACTGACCTGGGGGTATCGAGTTCATTGCGGAGGATCAGGCCTGCTTTCTTCGTTGCCCAACGCCAAGCCAGGTTGTGTTCTTCTTCATAGAATCCGCCGGCGGGAATGATCTCGACGGGGTGTCTCGCCAGCAACTCGGGGCGGCGCTTACACTTCCCGCCTTAATCTCAACCTACGTCAGGACAAAGGATATTCCTACGGGGTGTTCTCGATCCCGTCGTTCTACTCGCAGGCCGGGATGTGGAGATCCATGGGTGGGGTGCAGACGAACAAAACCAAGGAGTCGGTTGTGGAGTTCGCGAAGGAGTTGAAGTTCCTCGCGGGCGAGAAGCCTCTGACCGACAAGGAACTCGCCGACGCGAAAGCCAACCGCCACAGATCGAAAACTAAAACGTCCTGCAGCCTTCGTGCGGGGTGAATAGTTTGTAATCCCTGCCGCCGGCGACCCAACCGGTGTCGGGCGTGAGCAGCTTCATTGCCTGCGCGGCATGGGGAATCATGCCCAGGGCGGCTACTGCGGCGAGTTCGGCGGGGTGCCCGCTCCCCGACCGGTCAACACAAGCCAGATGTTGCCGGCAGTCTCGGCGAGGTTGAAGACGAGCTTGTCGTCCGCCACGGAAAGCTCTAGGCGGTCGATGCTCTCGATGGCAAGGCTGGCGTTGTGCACATGAAGGACCGCCCTTGGAGGACCCACCGGTTTCTTCGTTGTGGGGTCGAGCTGGCTGGCCCAGATGCAGACGAATCCGTCCCGGTCGGAGATGTAGTAGAGGAGGTTGCCGCTGGGAGACCAGCGTGGCCTGTCGACCCACACTCCGGGTTCGGTCACGGCGATCCAATCGGACTGGGGAGCTGGGGATTTGTCGCGAAGTGGAACGACCATGACGCGGTGGTTGCTGGGTGCCGTACGCTCGATCAGGGCCAGCCACCTGCCGTCACGGGAGATACAGGAGGAATACAGAGCGCTCTCGAGGGAACGGAGGAAAGGTGCTGTGTGGCCCGAAAGGTCCAGCAGCCCGACAAGGAATTCTCCGTTCGGAGAGATATTCTGGTACAAGAGACCGCTGCCGTCCGCAAGCCAAGTGCGTGGTTCTCCGCAATCCGCGCAGAGTTGCGTGATCTGGCCGCCATTGAACGGCACGATGGATATCGACGGCGGGGACGGTGGGGTATGTCCGAACGCGACCATCGATCCGTCAGGAGATATGATCGGTGACACCTTGTCCGCAAGTGTCGCCGTAAGCGCCGCCAGCCGACCGCCTCCCAGATCTTTCACCCACACGTTATCGTTCCCAGTCCGGTTGGAAACAAAGGCCAGTTTGCTGCCATCGCGCGAGATGTAGGGCTCCAGGTAGTCCCCTTCGGCAGAGATCATGCGAGTCGCCGGCCCCAGCGGTTGTGCCGTTTCGGCCTGGATGGGCAAGTTCCAGATAGCAGACTGGTGCGTCAGGACGGAAAAAGCGAGCGTTCCGTCTGCAGCCATGCTGGGGTGATCTGCCCGGCCGACGCCAAACGTGAGCTGTTCAGCGGGGCCGCTAGCTCGCCAGCTTCCCGTGGCAATCGGCAGCCGCCAAATGTTGGTCTGCCCGCCCGTCACAGCCGAGAACACCAGATGGCCGGAGGCGACCCAACCATCGGGGGCGATCAGCAGGTTTGATGACACGTCTTCCAGCGGTTCCAGATCTTGTTGCTGCAGGGCCTTCTGGGCTGAGACCGGCACGGCCGGGCCCCCGGAGAGGGGCACCACCCACCAGTCCCAGTCGTTGCTTCTCATTTCTAACGTGAGGAACTTGGGGTGGCTCTTGCTGCCGACGAAGGCGATATAGCGGCCGTCAGGTGACCAAACCGGAAAAGCAGCGTAGCGAAACTCGGGCGCGAGCTGAACCGGAGTGCCACCCGTGGACGGCACGACGAATATCCGTGCCACTAGGAACGACCGATCGCCTGTCCAGTAAGCAACCCGACTCCCGTCTGGCGAGAAGCGGGGACGGTGACCGTCCCGAGCCAGGAGTGCGCGCTTGCCCCCGAGCACAGGAACAAGATAGATCCCGCTCTCCGCCCCTTCGGCCCGGTACGCGATCATCGTGCCATCGGGCGAAAATGCCGGCTCGATCTCGTCGGTGGGACCGTCGGTCATGCGCAAAGGAAGTCCGCCGGACACCTGTCGCAGCCAGATGTGAAGGTTTCCCTCTCTGCCTCGATCTGACGAGTAGGCGAGTAGCTTCCCATCTCGGGAAAGCGCTGGTTGGAAGGTTAGGCCGGTGTCGTCGGTCAGTCGGAGGAGGGGGAGGGGTGCCATCGCTCGGTGCGACGCCATCCAACGCGTGAGGAGAAGTACCGCCACCACGCAGGCCACGGCGGCGATAGCGACAACCTTCACGAAGAGTGTTGGCGACCCACGGACCGGCAGGGAAGGTGCTGGTAGCTGTGAGTTGATCGGCGTCGCAGCCGTCCGGAGCGTGAACGTGGGAGCGTAGTTGCCCTTGGGCATCCCGATGATGAGGGGGGACTCTCTGCCTGCCGTGGCGTAGTAGTGCCCGAGCTTGTCACGAAGGCGCCGTGCTTCCACTCGCACCACGGCATCCACATGCGGGTCATAGCCGCTGTCGCGGTCAAAAACCTCAATCGCCAGCACCGACTCCTTGAGTTGGTCGCCGCTGCCGGCCAGTTGTTGCTCGACGACATAGGTGAGGAAACGCCGCAGCCTCTCGGAGGCGCGGAACGAGTCGCTGCTGATGAGGCGGTCCAGTTCCGCGCGGATCTCAGTCTCGGGGAGAGGCTCCTCACGAGCTATGGGCGCGGCCGCGGGCCCTCTGTCCGCTGAGGAGCCCACGGGGGCCTCCCCTGTTCTCAACGCCCGGCCGTTCTTCGCAGAGAACATTGCGAGGACATTCTATTGCCCTCAGAAACCTGGTGCAAGCGGTATTCGGCAGGGCTTTAAGCCATTGCGGGTCATCGGATTAGAGCGAAAATCCGACCTGACAAAGTGCACAACGTAACTTATCGTGATGCCCGGGCGAAGGGCAGGTAGTCCGCACGATGACAGGTGGTTTACGCGTAAGGTTACGTCATGTTCCTTCACAGGCACGCTAAATGACACGATCCTCCAAGCGGTCGCCGTCGCTCATGCCTTGGTCGAGGGTGATAGGTTCGAAAGGCTGCTTTTCTCAAGACATTTCAGTCTGAATCTTCATACGCGTGTCCGATTGGCTTCTGAAAGGGACGCTCACGCACTACGGAGTGACGGCAATCCGGGTAGCTTTGCTGATTTTCGTGCCCTGCGCCGGCTGATTATTCTCGATGATACACCTGACCGGCAGGGACCCCAGTCGTCAACAATTAGCCGGGACGGCACACGGGCAACTCGGGTATCTATTGCGCCGCACGCCCAAGGCACTGACACAGCGATGGTCCGCATCTCGGAGATGCCGCTGCTAACTTCAAATGATCCGTGCCGTCCGCCCTGCGGCGAGCGTGCGCGAAGAGAGCTTGGTTCTGCCGATTCCAGTGCCGGAGAGCAGAAAGGCCGTGAATCACTGAAGACTGAAATTGCTGCCCGGTTGGCTGAGGTTCCACGTCGAACCGTCAAGCCGATTGAGCACTGAACTCTTCCAAGCGTCTGGCTCGTTTTCGAACACGTGCACCGCTCGAAATGATATTCTCGGAACAACTGTTGGGGAGGGACTCCTTCAGAATTCCTAAAAGGAGAATGACCATGAAGTGGATTGTGAAAAGGGCTCGCATCAAAGTTTCTGTTTTCGGTGCCTTGTCGATTATCCTGGTGGCATCCCTGTCTCCGATCCCAGCTACCGGGCAAGGAACCGACACTGCCCTGCTGCGGGGTACTGTCATGGATGCCAGCAAGGGTATCGTTCCCGGCGCGACGGTGACCATGACCAACAACGGGACCAAGATTTCACAAAAGACCATCACCGATGGGATGGGCCGGTATATCTTCAACGCTCTGCCACCGGCCTCCTTCACGGCGACGGTGGAAATGCAGGGATTTAAGACCCTCATCCAGCCGAACATCGTTTTGAGGGTCGGCCAGCAGTCGGACCTGGACTTCACCCTTGCCGTGGGTGCGGTGACGCAGACCGTTGAGGTGACCGGCGCCGCTCCGCTCGTAAACACCGTGAGCGCGGCGCTAGGCACGGAGGTTACCAACCGATACATCAGTGAGATGCCCCTCATGGACCGGCAGATCGTCAACTTATCGTTCCTTGCGCCCGGCGTGACGACCGTGACCGGAAAGGAAGGGCTGAGTGGTTCCGGGGGTGGGTCCAACTTCGTCTCCAACGGACAGCGCAACGCCACGGCGGAGTTTCGGTTGGACGGTGCGCTGGCTAGCCTTCCCGAGGGCGGCGAGGGCGGAACCAGCAACGTTAGTTACCTGCCTTCGCTGGAATTCATTCAGGAATTCAAGCTTCAAAACAACAGCTTTTCGGCAGAGTACGGCAATAACGGCGGAACGGTGGTGAATATCGTTACCAAGTCGGGCAGCAATCAGCTCCATGGCAGTGGTTTCTACTTTTTCCGCCGCCCGAGCTTGGACGCCAACGACTTCTTTTCCAATCGCGCCGGTGAACCCAAGGGCGCCTACGCACACGACCAGTACGGTGGATCCATCGGCGGCCCGATTCGCAAACAGAAGACCTTCTTCTACTTTGACTACGAGCGGATGCGGAATAACAGCCCCTACACCTTTACGACGACCGTGCCCACCGCCTTGCAGCGGGTGGGAGACTTTTCCCAGACCTACACCTACGACGATGACGGCAATCCCGTTCTCCAGCAGATTCTCAATCCCTACGATGTCGCGTATGACGCTGAAGCTGACGATTGGATTCGCCAGCCCTTTAAGGATGGGAGCGGGAATCCAACCCAAAACCTTGCGCTGGCAACATGTACTAAACCTGACCCGTTCACCTTTGTACCCACTTCGGTTCCGTGTATCAATTCCATCGCTCTAAAAACACTCGCTTTGTACCCTGAGCCGACGGGAGCAGGCGATGAGGTGACCGGATACAACAACTGGACGAAGAAGTACGTCGAGACGGCCCCCACCTATCGGTTTGACGTCCGCATCGACCAGAACTTCTCGGAGAAAAGCCGGCTCACCGCTCGTTACAGCCATAGCCGCACGGCGGATCATCTTACCGATCCATTTGAAGCCGAGTCGACCAACATCTTCAATGTTCGCCAGATTGCTTTGGAGCATAGCTGGACGCCAACACCCAACTTGCTGTGGACCAACCGGTTCGCTTTCGCCCGACACTACAATCCCACGCTCTACCCGGTGGCCACTGACCCTCTAACCCTCGGCTTCCCATCGGATCTGATTCTGAACCCTTGGTACAACAAGAAGGCCTTCCCGATGATCTACTTCGGCAACTACCAGGGCTTGGCCAGTGACATATGCTGCACGACCTCCGTCGAAGCGGACAACCAGTGGATGATTTCCTCGATGGTGAGCAAGGTCATCGGTAGTCACAACATGAGATTCGGCGGCGAGAGGAGGATCTTTCTGAATAACTTTTTCCAGCCCAGTGACACCAGTGGCGGATTCGAGTTTTACCCCGACATTACGGCGCAAAGCGTCTACAACCCCGCGGACTTTGAGGGCAACGACTTGGCTTCCTTCTTGCTCGGTTGGGCAGATGCCGGCTATATGTCAGCGGTGCCCGCAGTCGCTAATAAGTCTATGGAGACGGCCTTCTTTGTGCAGGACGACTGGAAGGTCACCAGCCGACTCACTCTTAACCTCGGCCTCCGCTACGAGTGGAGCACGCCGTACAGCGAACGCTACGACCGCAACCAGTTCAGTTGCTGGAGCTGCGATAGTGGAATTTTCGTGCCTGCCTTGGGGTCTGACTGGCCGGGAAAGAAGCTTCTTGGGACCACGATTCTGGCTAGCTCAGGTCGGCGACACGGCGATCCGGATTACCACTTTGCCCCGCGGCTCGGCTTTGCTTACCGTTTGAACGACAAAACCGTCTTCCGCGGTGGAGGGGGCGTTTACTACGGCATGAGTTACGCCACGAACTGGCAGTACGGCGGCACGGCCTGGAACAAAGACGTCAACATCCTATTCTCCAAAGACAGCAACGTCACCCAGTACGCCTCCCTCGAGAACCCCTTCCCCACAGGGTTTGTGGGGCCCCAGGGAGGGAAATATGGGGCGCTCACCATGTGGGGCTATGGGAATGGAAATCACAACAGCATCGAATTCCACAACGGCACAATTTACCAGTGGAACTTCGGGATTGAGCGACAGATTTCGCCTTCCACACTCATTGAGGTCAATTACTCCGCCAGCCGTAGTGTACATCTCCCCTGGAACTTCAAGCCGCTTACGAGAGGGAATAGGAACTTTGTCAGCCAAACGGACCGCGAAAAGTGGGGGACTGCCGGCATGGCAGAGATGGTCCCCAACCCGTTCCAGTACTTGTTCACACAGGTCCCGGGTATGCCTGAGCCGATCTTCGATGAACCGGACTCCATTTACAATGACGCTGAGATTCCGCGCATCGATCTGCTGCGGCCCTACCCGCAATTCCCTGGAAGCTTTGCAGGCCTTCCGAATTTCAATGCCACGGGGGCCTATCACGCCTTGCAACTGCGGTTCGAAAGGCGTGCTTCGCACGGCCTGAGTTTCACAGGCAACTACAGCTTCTCGAAGTTCATTTCCACTTCGGATGAGGGCTCCAATTCCTGGCTCGCCAACCTCAACCCGGGCTCGCCCCAGGACCTCACTAACCTCGCAGCCGAAAAGAGCATCAGTGCTAACGACGCGCCGCACCGTGTAGCCGCCGCGGTGATCTATGAGTTACCGATCGGCCGCGGGAGGCTGTTGGGGGGGCAGATGAACCGGGGCCTCGACGCTGTGATCGGAGGCTGGAGGGTCACCACCTTCGTCACCCTGCAAACGGGCTGGCCCATTGACGTCCGTATGAACCGCAATCGCTTGCAGGACGGCAGGCAGCGTCCCGACGTAACCGGCAGCCCGTGTAGTGGAGCAAGCATCAATGCGGTGGTGGACGGAACGGCCAACTACTTCAATATCAGCGCCTTCTCGAACCCTGGGGACCAGATTGCCGGCAACGCGCCCCGCTATTTCTCTAACTGTCGCACTCCTGGGGTCCACACTCTCGATTTCGGGATAGCTAAACAGTTCAAAATCCGGGAGAGCACGAATGTAGAAGTTCGCGGCGAATTTTTCAACTTCCTCAATACACCCAGGTTTGAAATGACCAGCACGAATTACGGCAGCGGCTCTTTCGGAACGATTAGCAGCCAAGCGAACAGTCCTCGACACGGTCAGATCGGAGTGCGCTTCGTGTTCTGAGAAGCCAGGCCTCAGTGGCGTCGGCGCCGCCCGGAGCGCTGGGGTCGATAGAAGGTTGGTTTAAGATAGCGAATTGGGCTGACCTCTGGTTGCGGAAACCGGAGGTCGGCCCAGTTCTCTTACCTGGTTTATTCGGTTGAGCCGGAGGCTTGCTGTGCGCGGTGCGGATGGCAAGAATCGGTTCCGACAAGAAGAAGATCCGCCTGAGGGACCTCGTGCTTCCGGTTTGGCAACCTGCACGTCGAGTTCTTATCATCGCGGGGTTTTCATTTGTCCTGATCGGAAGACGGCAGGCCGTTCGCTCGGTCGATGGTGTGGTCGGCGCCTCCGAGGCGCTAGTGGGACCTGTTCCGCCAGCATGCCTCATGTCGTTGCGTAGCCGCCTCCCAACGTTGTGCTTTCAATACGTTACGGCATGGAACATCCCGTGTTGTTCGGTGAGAGAACTGTTGTCAGAACGGTTGGTGTGGTGTGTGTAGTGTTCTTCACCACCCGCGACGAAGTAGGTCATTCTGAATTCGAAGGAGTCTCGAGATGGAGAATGAGCAAGATATCACGCGCCGTGAGTTTCTGAAGACAGCAGCAGCGGTTGCGGCGGCCTCCGCGCTGCCCGGCGCGCCGGCCATTCTAGCCAACCCCGGTCCGAGTGACGCTGTCCGCTACGGCATCATCGGCACGGGTACGGAAGGCTGCACGCTGCTCAGCTTTCTGACCACAATGCCAGAAGGGCGCTGCGTCGCCACCTGCGATATTTATCCCCCCAATCTGAAGAAGGGCGTAGAGACCATTCAGTCCAACCCTCGGACGTACGTCGATTATCGCGAGCTACTCGATCGGAAGGACGTTGATGCGGTGTTGATTGCCACGCCGCTCAACCTGCACGCCCGGATGGTGATCGACGCGCTTGATGCCGGCAAACATGTCTTTGTCGAGAAGACGATGTACTTCAAGGAAGAAGAAGGAAGCCAGATCCGCAAGGCGGCGGCTGAGCATCCCAAGCAGGTGCTGCAGGTAGGCCTGCAGCGGCGCTCCAGCGTGCTTTACAACGTGGCCATGGAGATGATTCGCAAGAGTGCGATCGGCAAGGTGATGTTCGTGCGCGCCCAGTGGCACCGGAACAACGACTGGCGCCGGCCTGTCCCTGACCCGAAATACGAACGGCTGATCAACTGGCGGATGTACCGGGAGTACTCGGGCGGCCTGCTGGCCGAACTTGCATCCCACCAGATTGATGTGGCGAATTGGGCGATCGGCGCCGAGCCCGTCTCTGTCGTGGCCACTGGCGGGATCGACTATTGGAAAGACGGCCGCGAGACGTTCGACAACGTCGAGGCCATCTACGAGTATCCCGGCGGCCAGAAGCTCCTCTGGAGCTCTATCCTCTACAACGCTCACTTCGGCTACGATGAGCAGATCATGGGCGACCAGGGGACGCTCATCATGACCATGGGCAAAGGCCTGTATTACCGCGAGAAGGTCGCCAAGGCAACAGCCAGCGGTGGCAAAGAAACCTGGTGGGCAGGCGCCACCGTCAGCGAGGAGGCGCAGCAGAAGGGAATTCCGATTTTTCCTGAAAAGGGGAACGGATCGGAAGGCTTCCTCGACCGGGAACTGAAGTACGCCAAGCGCTGGCTGGCCTCCATGGGAATCTACGAATACGAAGAGCCGCACGACCCCTGGTACAGCGAACTGGCCAACTACTTGGCGAGTATTCGCCAAGGAAAGCCCGTCGTCGCGCCGCTCGAGATTGGGGTCGGAGACGCGCTGGGCGTCATCTACGGCAACCGCTCGCTCGACACCGGGCAGAAAGTGTTCTGGCCGAAGAAGCAGGCCTAGCGCCGTGATCGCGGCGTTCGCAACCTAGGTCAGTTAATCCACAAGGCTTCTACAATCCATGAAGGTAAGCACGATGAATACACCATGGATCCTGATTTGCTTGCTGGGGTTCTTGGCATCTCCCCTTCTCGCGGTGGTTTCGGAAAACGCAACCACTGTCCGCCGGCTCGAGGTCTACCCCAACTTCCAGACTATTTCGGTTTACGCCTTCTACTCGGGCGACGCGAACTCCGACAATGACACCCGTCTGGAATATCAAAGAGCCGGCGGCGCTTGGCGCGAGGGGCATCACCTGACCCGCTTGCCCGGTGGTGTCTGGACCGGCTCGATTTTTGGGCTTGACCCAGCCGCTCGGTACCAAGTTCGCGTCACCTTTACAGATCCCGACGGGGTCCGAGGCGGCGACCTACTCGGTTCGATAACCACCCGCAACGATCACTGGCCGGTGGGCTCAGGCAAAACCCTGCACGTCACTCCGGGAGGCCGCGGCGACGGGTCAAGTCCGTCCAGCCCCTTGGGCTCCATCCAGAAGGCCGTGGACCTGGCCGCCCCGGGCGATACGGTTCTTTTGGCTCCCGGCATCTACCGCCAATCGGTCGTGGTTCGAAATTCGGGCACGCCGGAAGCCTACATCCTGATTAAGGGCCAGCCGGGCGCGATCCTGGATGGTTCGGATGAGGGTTTTCTCGACCCCTCGGGGCCTCCCCGCTGGTCGGTGGCCGAGTACCTGCGCCCCAAGGTAGCAGGGCAGGAGCGTGTAATCGAGGATTTCGTGGCCGACTGCAACTGGCAGGTCGATCATGTGGCCATTGACGACCAGAAGCTATACGGGTACAAGACCCTCGAGGCAATGCGCCTCTGCCCAACCGGGCCGCCGGGCGGCTGGTTCCAGGACATGCGAAGCGGAAAACTGTATGTGCATGTCACCCGTGCCTGGATCAGCCCGAACAAGCAGAAGGTCGTCGTCTCGCGCCTGGCGAAAGGCTTGACGCTTGACGGTTGCCACCATGTCGTGATCGACGGCCTTGAGGTGCGGTACTTTGGGAAGGTCGGCGTCGATATCCGAGGCTCCGACAATGTCGTGCAGAACTGCCTGGTTCGGCATCAAGACCTGGGCATAAATATCTACGGGAAGAATTTCCACAACAACACCATCCAGAACTGCGAGGTGTATCAAACCTCCATTTACGGGTGGCCGTGGAAGCTCACCAAGAGCACCCGCTACGAGGTGGATAATATCTCCGCTCGGGGCGGCCGTGGGACCGTCGTGCGAAAGAACATCATTCACGGTTCCTTCGACGGGATCGGTCTTTCCGTGTGGGAGGCGCTCGAGGAACCCGGCTGGATGCAGGACACCGATGTCCACGACAATGACATTTACGAATGCGCCGACGACGGCGCCGAGCCGGAAGGTACTTGCACGAACTTGCGCTTCTGGAACAATCGCATACGCCGCTGCCTCATGACGATGTCCATCGCCCCGGTCACCGTTGGACCCGTCTACTATATCAACGAGACCTACTGGGACTTCCACCTCAGCGCCCTCAAGATTGAGGAGCGGACCCGGGGTGTCGTTTACCTGTACAACTGCACCTTCTACGCGAACGGTTACCGCCAGCCCACGTGGGATTCCAGCGGCGAGTGGTGGAATCTTCACTTTCGAAACTGCATCTTCAGCGGCAGCGACTATGTCTTCAACGACTCGGGTCCGTCCAAGCAGGGGACTGTTACCTTCGATTACGATGATCTGAGCACGCCACGCTCGGATCGGCTGATCCGCTGGGAAGGCAGGGCATTTAACACCCTGGAAGAGTTTCGCAAAGCAGGCTACGAACTTCATGGCTTTTCCGTCGACCCCGGGTTCGTCAACCCTTCCGGCGGCGATTTCCGCCTGCGCCCAGACAGTCCGCTCATCGATAAGGGGCTTCACATTCCGGGCGTCAACGACGCATTCTCTGGCGTGGCCCCAGACATAGGCTCCCACGAGTACACCCAGTAGCCTGCTAGAGGCCATAGGTGCGTAAGGAATGAAGGAAGTCGTCGGCAACTCGCCGCGATCCACGACCAGGCTGGCGCCGGCTCAATGTTCCAAGGGCGATTCTACGACCAGCCGCACATCTTCAGTCTGAAGATGCAGGAGGAAGCCTTCGAATGGATGGACCACTGGCTGAAGCCGTAATTCGCGGGCCTTGGGAAGGCGGCGCCGCAAGCTTGCCGGGATGCTCAGATCACGGCCCAGACGTGGGAATCTCAGTATGGCGGAGGTTAGCAGATGAAGCGGCGAGATTTCCTCAACACAGTGGTCGTAGGCGCGGTGGCACCCCACGCCCTCAGTCAGAGTCGGGCACAGGCACCGCCTAATGTGCCGATGATCGCGCTACCGCGTGCGAAGTGGATTCGGAACGGCATCATCCAGGCTGAAGGTACGCACGAACCCTATGTTTTTGTCGTGCGGCGTGGAGGCCAACGCCTGGATGCTTATCAAGAATACCAGCGGGCACAGAGCGAGGAGGTTATCCGCACGCTGAAGGAGCAAGGTGTCGAGATCTTTGAAACGCATTTTTACAAGGGCTTCGGGATGGCGGCCGAGATGCGGGGGATGGAAGAAACCAAGCATGCTGCCCAAATCGCGCACCGCTACGGCCTGAGAGTGAGTACTTATATCCAATGGAACACGATGATGTACGAAACCTTCTTTGCCGAGGAGCCGCGCGCGAAAGACTGGATCCAGCGTGACATCCTCGGACGGCCCATCCTGCTCACCTATGGCTACCAGCAATCGTTTCGCTACCGGCCCTGCTTTGCCAATCAAGAGTATCTGGATTACCTCAAGAAAATCGTTCGGTACGCGGTGGAGGAGGTGGAAACCGATTTTATCGATTTCGACAATTTTGATCTCAATCCAGAACCTGACTCCTGCCACTGCCCCGCGTGCGTGCAAGGCTTTCGAAAATTCTTGCAGGCCAAGTATTCTCCGGAAAAACGCCGCGAGCGCTTCGGCTTCGAGACTGTGGATTTCATTAATCCTCCGCAGTGGAATCGCGAAAATCCCCCCGAGCAAATGGAAATCATCTACGACCCGGCCATTCAGGAGTGGGTAGACTACCGTTGTCAGATGATGGCCGATGCGCTGCAGGAAATCGCTGTCTATGCGAAATCGTTGAATCCGGAAGTGGTCATCGAGATGAATCCTCACGGGATCACCGGAGGGAATCGGGCGTGGGAGGCTGGACTCGATCACGCCCGACTCTTGAAGTGGACGGAAACCTACGTTACTGAGGAATCGGACAAGGCTGGCTATTTTCCTGATGGGCGGCTCGTCTCGAAAATTCGCAGTTACAAGCTGGCTAGGGCATTTCAGAACATTCTTGAACCCATCCCCCAAGACTCTCTGGACATGGCCGAGTGTCTGGCATTTAACCAAACGATTAGCTGGGTGGACGCCTACCCGCTGGCGCCCTATTTACTGTCATACATCGCCTTCTACCGGAAGTACCGGGATTTATACATCGGAACGGAGGACGTGACCCCGGTAGCGGTACTGCGCTCTTATCCCTCCATCACGTACCACAACGCGCGTGCGCAGCTGAGCGCCGTCATGGTGGAACAAACGCTGATCCAGGCCCGAATTCCTTTCGCGCTGATATTTGACGAGCACCTTGCGGAACTTTCTGACTACAAGGTGGTGGTGCTGCCGGATTCGGAGTGCCTTTCCGATGCGCAGCTAGACTCGCTCCGTCGCTTCGTTCAAGACGGTGGAGGATTGATCGCGACCGAGCAGGCGGGGCTTTACGACGAATGGCGGCGGCTGCGGGTTGAGCCGGGATTGCGCGGTTTGGTTGATGTTCAGGCTCCTGCCAACGCTTATGAAGAGACGGTCGAGGGCGCTGTCTCTCACCCTGGACAGCCCGCTCACAAAGAAGTCGGAAAGGGCCGGGTCGTTTACCTTCCGGACATGCAATTTGACGGTCCGCTGCCCGCGCCGGAGCCTTACTTTTCCATCAGCAACCGGTTCTGGAAGCTTCCCAAGAACTGGCAGGAAATCGTTGAGGCGGTTCAGTGGGCATCAAAGGAGGACATTCCGATCACCGTCACAGGGCCCTCTTATCTGGTCATGAATCTCGTTCGGCAGAAGGACAAGCGACGGATGTTCGTACACTTGGTGAACTACAACGTCAAGAATGTGGGGTCGGTCGCATCCATTGACGTGCGCTGTCGTGTGCCACAGGGGGAGACTATGAAGGCAGTGGAAGTCTATTCTCCGGACTCGGAAACACGTGCCCCACTCAACTTCGCGACTCGGGGCTCAACAGCATCATTCACCGTTCCCCAAGTCATGACGTATTCCGTGGTGATGGTGAGTTGGTAAGTCGGACCACCGCGGCGGAGCGTCTTCTGTGCGCGAGTTAGAGACCAAGGTGAACCGTGACACTGCTGCGCGGTTCATGATCGCGTAGCAGTGCGAGCGAGGCAGTTGAAGAACGGTATTTTCTGAATACGAGAGGATCCCCATGGCGCGACAAGCAATCTGTGCATTTCTCGTGGTTCTGACCTGGGCTGCGGCCGCGGCGCGGGCCGCCGAGCACTACGAGGTCATCGTGGAACACGACGTGGCCGCCACGATGCGCGACGGAGTCGTGTTACGCGCGGATATTTATCGGCCCAAGGCCAGCGGCAATTTCCCAGTGCTGCTCACGCGCACCCCTTACGACAAGCGCGACGAGGTGGATTTCGGGCAACGGGCTGCGGCCGCCGGCTATGTCGTGGTGGTCCAGGACGTGCGCGGCCGGTACACCTCGGAGGGCGAGTGGTACACCTTCCGGCACGAACCGCAGGATGGCTACGACGCCGTGGAGTGGGCTGCCGCGCTGCCTTACGGCAACGGGAAAGTGGGGATGTTCGGTTCGTCTTACGTGGGCGCCACGCAGATGCTCGCCGCCATCATGGCGCCGCCGCACTTGGCGGGGATTCTGCCGATGGTTACCGGCTCCAACCTTCACGAAAACTGGGTTTACCTGGGCGGCGCCTTTGAGCAGTGGCTCAACCAATCCTGGGCCACCAGTGTGGCGAAGGACGCCTTCTGCCGCCGCATGAGCAAGGACACCCACGCAGAAGATTGGGTCATGCAGCTTCCACTCGCCAGTTACCCCTTGCTCGAGCTCGGTACCGCCACGGGCCTGGCGGACTATTACCTCGATTGGCTCGCGCACCCTGGTTACGACGACTACTGGAAACAGTTGTCGATCGAAGAACACTTCTCACAAATCCAGGTTCCGGCCCTGCATGTCGCCGCCTGGTACGACATTTTCCAGGACGGCTCGCTACGGAATTACCTGGGCATCAAGGCCCATGGTGGCAGCGAGGCGGCCCGGAATGGGCAGCGGCTGCTGGTCATCGTCGGCGGCCACGCGGGCGACGGGCCGAAGATCGGCGATGTGGATTTCGGCAAGGACTCGGTGGTGGATGAAGGGGCCATCATCCTGCGCTGGTACGATTATCTCCTGAAGGGCATGGATAACGGTCTGGGCAGCGACAAGCCCGTAAAGATCTTCGTGATGGGAAAGAATGTATGGCGCCAGGAAGACAGTTGGCCACTGGCGCGCGCCAAGGAAACGCGCTACTACCTGCACTCCGCCGGAAGAGCCAACACGCTCAGCGGTGACGGCACGCTGAGCACGCTGGAGCCCGGCGCCGAGACCTCCGACAAGTACCTCTACGACCCCGCCGACCCGGTGCCGACGCACGGGGGCCCTCTCCGCCAAGCCAGTGATCGCCTGGTTCCTGGCGCCTTCGACCAGCGGCCGGTGGAGAACCGCGAGGACGTACTGGTCTACACCACGGGCGCTTTCAAACAGGATACGGAAGTGACCGGTCCGGTCACGTTGGAGCTCTACGCGAGTTCTTCCGCCGTAGACACGGACTTCACGGGAAAGTTGATCGATGTGTGGCCAAACGGCTACGCCCAGAATCTGACGGAGGGGATCCTGCGCGCGCGCTATCGGCAATCCCGGGAGAAGGCCGAGTTTATGGATCCCGGCGAAGTGTACAAGCTCACGCTTAACCTCTGGTCGACTTCCAATGTGTTCCTGGCAGGCCACAAGCTGCGGCTGGAAGTTTCCAGCAGTAATTTCCCCCGCTTCGACCGCAACTTGAACACGGGCGAGGATCAGAGCCACTCAACCCGCCTGGTGACGGCGACGAACACCATTTACCACAATCGCGAGCACCCTTCGGCGCTGATTCTGCCGGTGACGCCCTGACTGGCCGGAGCTTCCGCTTCGAATCGCCGGACGAAATTCCGAGGTCGACTCAATTGATCAATACTTGGAGATATTAAGCCAGATAACTTCAAACGCTTCCGGCTAAGTGTTCGAGACGGAATAGGAGACCAGAGGCTTGGTGCACTCTGAAGAGACCGGCTTCTCAATGGCTGTCCTATGTGGGAATCGTGTTTGCCGGAAATCTCAGATCTAATGGCACTTGGTGTGATCCGAATGGTGTCAAAAACCGGCCACCTCTAGGAAGATGAAATTGCTGAATTTACTTTCGCACACGGGGGTTTGGTCATGCATTGCAAGCTCTTGTCTCGGCTTTTGACGATCGCTGCATTTGCAGGGATCGCGCTCGCCGCACATTCAACGCTCTTTTCCGCCGATAAACCCACATTGCCGCAGGTAGTCATTATGCGTGGCGGGACCGTCTATGACGGCACCGGCGCCCCCGGCAAAAAGGCCGACGTTCTCATCATCGGCGACACGATCAAGGCAATAGGCCAGAATGTCTCAGCTTTTGGCGCGAGGGTCCTCAACGCGAAGGGCCTTATAGTCTGCCCGGGATTCATTGATGTGCATAACCACGCCCACGAGGGATACCCGGGTCGCCCGCTGCCGCGGGACGCCAAAGCCCGCATGTTGGAGGCGCTTGTAGGGCAAGGGATTACAACGACCATCGCTGGATTGGACGGCTCGGGCGCACTGCCCCTCGCCGCGTACGCCGAAGAGCTGGCCAAGCATCCCTGCAGCCCGAACATTGGGCGGCTCGTGGGCCATACGGCCGTCAGGGAGATGGTGGTGGGCAAGGTGGAGCGCCCAGCCACGCCCGATGAGCTGGCGAAAATGGCGGCGCTTGTCGATCAGGCGATGAAGAGCGGCGCATTTGGCTTGTCTTCAGGGCTCGAGTACCTCGGCGATTATGTCACGATCGAGGAGATGATCGCCCTCGCGAGGGCGGTCGCGCCGTACGGCGGCTACTATGAAACTCATGTTCGTAACGAGGACGTCGGAGTCTTCGAGGCTGTCGAGGAAGCCGTCCGCATCTGTCGCCAAGGCGGTAATATCCCGCTCTCCATCTCGCACATAAAGGTCGGCTCTTATGCGGTCTGGCATCGGGCGGGCAAGCTGGAAAAGATCATGGATGCGGCACGCGCCAAGGGGCTCAGGGTCTACGCCAATTGGCGCCCGTCGATCAACTGGGCGAGCGATCTGAAAAGCTTCGACCCTAAGGGGGAGAGAAACCTCACAGCAATCGAAGCCGAGATTCGCAAATATTGGCCCAACGCCGACGCGTATTGTTTCAAGTGCCCCTCGCACCCGGAAATCGAGGGCAAAACCCTCGACAAGATCGCTGCACGGTGGGGAATCAGTCCCGCCGAAGCGCTAGTGAAGACATGGGATTTCGGCGACGCAGCGTTCGAGTATGATGCCATGTCGTGGGAGGATAAGCGCGTTTTCATCAATGACCCCTGGGTCATGGTTACCAGCGATGGCACCGACGGTATTGAAATGGACAGGCTCGACCCCCTCATTTGGCGTTGCTTCCCTATCTTCTTCGGCAAAATGATTCGCGAGTGGAAGTGGTTTCCGATGGAGGCGGCAATCTACAAGTGCACTGGACTTCCCGCTGAGTTGGTTGGCCTAAAGGATCGTGGAATCTTGAAGCCTGGTATGAAGGCCGATATCGTTGTCTTCGATCCCAATGCGATTGACGGCGATTCGCACTGGGGTGAAAGGACTCCTCCCAAAGGCATCGCCTATACGTTCGTCAACGGCGTCATCGTCATGGACCATGGCAAACACACTGGTGCGAGGCCGGGAGTATTCCTGAAGAAGAGATAGCCAACTGGGGGGAATTTGGGAGCGAGCCCGCGGGTGGCGCATCTATGAAGGGGGCGGCGGAGTCAAGTGTTTTTGTCCGTTCTTTGTTTTGTGTCGCGAGCGAGCAGCCCCCCTCAGTTGAAAACGGGGGGATGCGAGCGCAGCGACAGCACGGC
>Ga0315282_10001405_pt1 | contig 45305 bp, 70 predicted proteins | sample YL17G07_20_MG_FD_203693 | JGI IMG/M metagenome (GOLD analysis project Ga0315282, IMG submission 203693) | Sediment microbial communities from Yellowstone Lake, YNP, Wyoming, USA - YL17G07_20 | ecosystem: Environmental > Aquatic > Freshwater > Lake > Sediment | place: USA: Wyoming | collected... | reverse complement strand
CGCCATCCACCACTCCTGCACCTTTCTTCTTCCCAAAGACCACGATCTGTTTAAACGCTTCATATTCCTTCTCCGGAAACTTTCTGACTGCAACGTCAGCAAACCAAGACGCTAAATACCTCACCATGGCTCGGTTTAAGCTTCTAATGGAAATAACCAGAACAAGGATGCCGCCAGACTGTAGCGACGGGGCGGTATGGGCAATAAACTTATTCTCGAGACGCCCGCCTTCGTCAAAATCATAGGGCGGGTTCAAAAACAGGCAGGACACAGAACCACTTCTGATACTAACCCTAAACGTATCACCAGCGATGGCCTTCGACACCACCTTCTTCAATGCTTCTGCCCTTTTCTTATCCAGCTCAACACCGTAACTCTCCGCTTGCAAGTGATTTGCAACCTGCACAAGGGCATCTCCAGTCCCAGCACACGGATCATAAATTCTAATCGGCCCATCCCCACCCCTGACAAGACAGGTATTTATCAAGTCCACCACAACCTGTGGCGTTGGAAAAAACCCAAGGCGTTCTTTACTTGCCAGGCGCGCCATCGCTTTCGCCCTCCCGTTTTAAGACACCGCTAGCCTCCATTAACAATAACTCGTAAGCTATCATTCGGCGCCTTACCTCATCGGCACCTCTCCGATATACAGTCACACATACAAGCTCCTCACCATCATAAAGAGCAAAGTGCCTTTGATCCCACTTACCAATATTAAATCTCTCAATCAATCCATCCATCTTTTCATCCTCCAATCGCCTTCGGACAAACCTTCGAAATCGGCTGCGATTCAAACCATATATCCCGTTCAATTCCTAACCCAAACGGTGGACACTTCACTGTCAGAAGCTCACCCAAACTAAAGTACCCCCACTCATCGCAATGATCACCGTGGATGGAGACATACCCATAAAACATCATGTCACACACACGACTTCTTAGAGAATCATCCATCTTCGATGCCTCAATCTCTACAACCTCTGGCTTTTCACCATTCCCTTCTGTTCCAAGCACATAATGAAGCTCCGTGGCAAACCAAGTTCCAGGCCCAGATGGATTGAAAAATTTCACAACAACAATCGGGTCAGGGTTATTCTCCTGGCTACCTATCTTCTTAAACATCTCCTCAATTTCCTTTGTCACCAACTTCACCACACTCACCCCCTCTCAGTAGCAGTAATATTGCACATACTCATCGCCTCGCTTCTCGGCAAATCGTATATCCTTCTCAATCGCTTTTTTCGTATCCTCGTCAATCTTTCCACCGATCTCTGAAAGCATGGTTTTCAAATCCTTGACCGAAACCTCAGTCAACCCACAGGAATCTTCGTTCAACGAACGAAAAAAAGGTGTATGCTCATCGAGCCAGTTCACTATCTCGTCCTCATGCCAAAGACTGAAAGATTCTCCGAACGTCTTAACCTCAATCACTCTATGCGCCCTGATGCTCATGCCTTATCACCTCCTCTCTACTTTCAGTTTCCCTTTCTTTATCGCTAAACTTATATTCTTCTCAATCTTTCTCTCACAGTTCTCCAGATTGATAAAAAACCCCTTCAACCCGAAACCAATCAAATCCCTGATCTCATACTCCTCCTGCCTGAGCAGTTTCCACACCCAGTCTTTCCAACTCTCATGCAACGGGACCCTAACCTGGCTCTTCACATATTGGAAAAGTGCGTCCTTCGGATCTTCGTCTTCCCTACAGAGCAGCACTCCCCAACCCCACTCACGATCAGCACCTTCAGTTCTTACCAGACTACTGTACATCACCATAACACAGTGCCCAGACTGCAATTTCTTATAATTTGCGTGCATCTTACCGTTATGCGGAACCCCGACAGATCGCTCAAGCCCACCTTGAGGCAATTTCTTCCAATCCTCTCTGTCAAACCTAACCTCCACATAGCTCTTATTAACAAGACTGGCGAAGATTGATTGCAGTGCTACTTTAGACCCAACGGAAACCAACCAATATACCGGCGTCCAACGATCATCGCGCTCCATCACAATGCTCTTCACGTAAGCAGTCACGCTATTATTGTCGATAACAATCATTAGTCCATTCTCCTCAATTCGGCATGGCAAACATCGCAAACCCACAAGACTTCAAGAGGCATTTGATAATTTGGATGGTGAGCAGATAGCTTTCTTTTACTCCCACACTTTTCACAATTGGATGGCTTGGACAAATCTCCTCTTTTCAGGGCGCGATAAACTTTATTGTGCGCACCTGCGTGCACCAGGGTTTTTACCACGCCATAACTTTCCCGCTTTATTAACAGCACCCCTACATCTTTGCCTCTGGCCCTTTGACCAATCCCTCTGATAATCTCGCCATATCTCTTTATGTGCTTCTTTCCAAAGCCTTTCCCTTATGTAGCAACAACTTTTGCAGATTCCATATAAAGTTCCTTTCGGAGTTCGATAGAATTCACTTTCCTTTTTCTCTAAACCACATTTCTTGCAAACACTCATCACTACTCCTCTCGCCCCCCCCCCTTATATCTGGTCCTTCAGTTTTTCAAGCGGCGCCAGGTCGAGGTCTTTCCTCTCACCATTCACCTCATTCAAGTTCATCTGCCCGTCAGCCGTATAGTAATAAAATCCGCACTCAAGGCATTCTCCGCTTACATAATCGCACGGCTTCCAATCCATATACGTCTGCATCTCTCCCCCGCACTTTGGACACGTCGCTGATCCAGCACATCCACTCATAACTACCCCTCCTTTCTTTTAGGTATCCACTTCCTTTGGTTAACTCCTTCGCCCCAAAACCTTGGACTATTTGCTTCTACCCAAAGAGCATAATCAAACGACTCTGGATAAGAATCATCGTAATGACAGACAACTTCGTAATAGGTCCCGAAATCATGTGGGAACGACATGATAGCCAACCTTGATCCTTCCGGCTCCTTACCACACACTCTCCTAATTGTTGCGATATACCTCTGACACTCTTTCCGTGCTCTCTCAAGGTAATTCTCGCTACCTACCTGAGCGCACTCTTCATCAATTGGACTCGAACCAATATTTATAAAATCTTTCATCTCGTTACCCTCCCCTACGCATCTGTGTATTTTCTGGGCAAACTTAATCGGTGATATACTTGATTGCTTCATCGATGACGCTTCTCGACTTCTTCCCAAAACTGTACCAAACCTTCAAAACCTTGTGCCCATCATCGCTCCCACTCGTCAACACATATCCATTAACAACCTTCTTTCCCCCATTCCAATGCCTAAACTCATAGGCAATCACGGAATGGTCTTCGGCATACTTAATCTTCCTGATGAATTCCTTTACGTAATTTGGAAAATTCTCCAAAATGAAATGCCTCAGGTCCCATTCCTGCATCTCCCCTTGCTTACACGGTTCTCCATTGGGAAGTTCCATCTCCGATCTCGGTCTCACATAACCTGATAGCTGTACATAACCGAACACGTTCCCTGTCCCAATGCAATCAACCTGTCTATTAAACGTCTTATGCAGGGACTCAAACTTCATGTGATTTGGTGTTCTCCATTCCTTCTCTCTCATCGGCTTCACCTCCTTTCTTGCGCTTCTGCATATTTTCACTTAGCCATACAATCGTGCAGACTTTCTATAACCAACTCTTGCCTTGGCTTGTTCAGCCTCATGATTCTCTTCTTCAATGCTTCGGGAAACTTGAGCAGCTTAAACTCCAGCCAACAATTCGAACCACCACTGAAATCCTTCATATTCCTGATCGTTCTGTAGAGAATCTGCCCACACGGGGCGTTTGGAAAATTCTTGTTCATTGTGATATACACACCATTCTCTGCGCTCCACATCCCCATCAGTCTGAGATCGCCACTTACAGCTATCCCGCCAGGATTGAAATTAATATCAACCTCTTTCAGTTCGAGAATCAGCGCAAGCTCCTTCATGGCTTTAAGCCCAATCTGTTTGAACCTTTTCTTAAACTCATCGTTGTGGCTTCCACTCTCACCGCTTAACATCAGAAACGCCAACTGTCTCAGATTCTTCATGGCTTCCATCTCCTTTCCTCACCTTTCTCATCAGCTCTTTCTTCTTTTTCTCCTTATTCTGCAAACCCCTAATCTCAAGTCTCGACACCAAAACTTCCTCACCAGAATCAAACCTAATGGAGAAGCTACTATCATACTTACGGACATCAATCAGGACGCCCTGCTCACCAGTAACCTTAATCTCAACCCTGTCGCCTATCTTCATTCACGCCCTCCAATACTGCGTTCCGTACGGAACGCGCCCGCTGCCATTTCCCCAAGCGTTTCGGAGAAAATCCAATAGCTCCATCTTCGTCATCGGACTCGTCGGCCCATAGGCATAAACCTGACCTCTCAAATGATAATACCATCTGAACTTTTTACTCATACTCCCTCCTAATCTAGCTGAGAGAATACCCAGCCTGTGCCAAAGCCCCAACGCAGATACCAACCGCTTTTCGATACCTATTCTCCGCGCTGTTATAATTCTGCGCCAGACTCGGATCCCGCAGAGCCTTACCATTCTTACCAGCCCAGACAGGGGCCTCAAGGTCAACCAGTATTTTGTAAGTAGAGATCCCACCCCAAACAACTGTCAAGCCCTTAGATGCCAGTTTTTCTACTATTCTTTTCCCTATACCCTTACTCGACTGATCTTTGATTCCTATTCCAACAAATCCAATTGCCAAATCATTTGGCCTCTTATAACCCCAATCATGGGAGTCAACCCAACAGGCACCAATGAACTTAGAACCCATTTTTGCCAAATCGCTCTTTAGCTCATCTTCCTCTGTGTGTGTATAAGCCCATACATGCAGGTAATTCGCTGCATGAATCCTTTCCTCTCGCAATTCAGCAAACACCTTAAAAACCAACTTTCGGTTCATCTTAACAATCATCTTCGTCTGCTCATTGCCCAACATCTTTTTTCCCTCCTTTCCGATAAGATTTTAGGAAATCGCTTAAACCTTTCCACCAACCAACGCTTCTGCGTAAAATCAGGGTAAATTAAAAATGATAACAGCTACTTACATCATATTCTTTCACCATCGACCATCCTGGCATACTCAATATTCTTCACGCATCCCTTCGTGATGTAATACCCCCATGGTCCATCATCACCAAGAAATTCAATGATGCAATGGGCATCTTCAGCAATCACCTGCGAAATGAACTCAGCAAGCTCATCGTCAGCGTAATGCTTCGAATACCAATCGTCCATCTCAATATCAAACCACGCAGCATCAGGATCTTTCTCGTTTCTCGACCACCTATACTGCTCAAGATAAAATTTAGTATTCTCATCCTTGGAATTACAGAACTCCTGCCATTTTTTATCAAACTCTTCCTGTGTCATCGGCAGTGTTTTCACTTCATCGTGCTGTGTTAATGTCGAATAGTATCCCATCTCTCTCACCTCCTTTCTTTCTAATGAAAAGCAAACCCCCATCGGGGTCATCAAGCACAGATCTAGCACCGCTCAGGTCAACCTCAACTACAAAATCTAAGGGATGTTTCTTCGCCTTCTTATGCACCTTCGTTCCCAGCTCTTCGGCAAGTAGGGCATAGCCCACTGCGTCTTCAGGACTAAGGCAAACCCATATCGCCTCATATTGAGAAAGGTCAAGGTCATCATCCTCAAACCACGAGTTTCCCCTCTCGTTGACTTCGATCTCCTTGACCTTCTCAAGCGATGTCCAGCAACCGTGCGTGCTATACCCTACCTCTGCCATCCTACCCTTCGTCCTCCTCGAAAGCTACGAATGTGGATGGTTCGTTCGAATCAAACTCTGGGGGAACCTCACATTTCTTGATAGCCTCTACCTCTGACTCAGCCTCTACACCTTCCCATGTACAGTACGCAGACATGAAATGAACGGTAAATTTACTCACTTTCCCTCACCACCCCCTTCCTTCTCAAGCTCATCTGCTATTGCGCCAAGCCTATACTATACATACATACCTTGCACAACAGCGTCCCCAAGACTACTATAAACGCCTTTCTCTTACCACACGCTTCGCACTTCATGGCATCCTCCCTTCAAGCATCTCAATCGACTTCTCTTTACACGGGATTATTTTTATTTCACCTTTGGCACAACGCCAATACCCTGATATCTCAGATCTGCACTCGGGTCACCGTCTTGCTCCTTGATCTTCTTTCGAATCTCATCCTCTTCGGAATGGCAGAGAGCACAAATCACCTCTCTGGTAAAAAAGGACATAAACCTCTTTTCACTTTCACCGAGCTCACGACCGCACCTATCGCAGTTCTTCTGGATGAATAAAGTATTGATTGGCATACCTACCCCCCCCTGTTGCAATAAGGTTGCAACCGTCATTCAATTTCTGGCTCATAGACAATCTCGTCCTTTAAAACAAACGCCTTATACTTGGCTTTTATGCTAACTCAGCTACTACCGTAGATTTTCCCTGTAACTGGGCTCCTCGCTGCACTTTTTACCTCAATATCAAAAAGTTTTCCTTCTTTCATTACCAACAAATCGCATGATGCCGCTGGACTCAACGCCCTGAACACATCAAAACCCTTACTCATTAAGTCAATAGCAACCCTAAGTTCTCCTATCGCTCCGACTGTTCCAGTGGCCAGCCACGGCTTGGCCTTTGATGTAGCTGGTTTTAGTTTGATTCTCCTTTCCCTTAAACACACAGGGCATGTTTTCTGATTCCACCACCCCTTAAAGGGTTCTTTGCATAGCCTGCAAACCTTATCGTGCTTATGTCGAGCCATTATTAGTAATCATCTCCTAACCAATTGCCTCTGTGGGGCCTGGAACACCATTTTTAGACGTCTTACGCAATTGGGTAATAGGTGAAGTATAGGGAAATAGCTTTCGCTTCTTTTAGCTCACCTGGAAGCGTCCGTGGGCTCATGTTCCTGGTAGGGTAATGATAGATATAGGGTTTGGATGGTTCGGCCCTGGGCACTTTATTTTGTCTCATTGGGATACCTCTTTCTGGGTTGGTTTAAGCCAGGCCCCTATGTACATGTAACCGTAGCTTCCGTTTGGGCTCGCCATCAGGGTAAACTTGTCGTTTCCAATGTTCAGTACGTCCTTCGAGTCGGGTCTCACACCCCTTGCCCATGCCCGCAGGTGGGGTAACGCCCCCTCGTTCAGCCATTTCATAAACTCGTCTTTCAATGGATGTTCATTTCCTTCGAACGACTGGCGATCATACACCAGGTCAATATAGGGCGGAATCCATTTCTGCTTTTTCCAGCTCCCCTCGAATCGACCAGCCTGGAAGATCGCCCTTGCGCCCCAATACAATTCTGGCTTCTCAACATCGGCAGGATACCCAAACATTGCTTACCTCCTTTCCCTGAACTCAACGATCGTTTGTTTCAAGATCGCCTCGACCATCTGCTCGTCGTCCAGGCTGTAATCCCCGGACATTAGCCACCACGTCTGCCCATCCCTCCAAAGCTGAGCCGTGTCGCCACCAATACCCCTTGGGTCTGCGGAACAGAGATATTCTGGATACGTTCCTTTCTTTATGTGGTCTTCGTTCTGCCAAACCCTGCACTCTTTCCCGAAATGCGCTATCAGGTTCTTCGTCAGCAATTCGATGAACTCCTTGTCCTGCGGTGGATAAATCCACGCCGATTCCTGAAACCATTCCTTGACCCGCTTCGGGATTTTCTCGATCGGATAGCAGAGCGCTCCGCACGCCGGACATTCGCCGGACGGGACCACACCGCCTGGCTCAACTCTTTGGAAATAATCCTTGACTTCACACAACATCTCCCTTTTGTATTCTTTCCTGCAGTTATCACAAACGTCAATCGGCTCTTCATCGCCTTTCGTGATCAACGCAAACCTTGGATAAACCTTTACTCCCATGACTTCCTCCTTTCAGTTGCAAGTGGATTGCAATCAACTCTTCTTGGGTTCTTCCTACCTAAACCTCGGACACTTCCCATACAGATAGAAATACCAGCACGACAGCGTTCCGTACGGCACCCCTAACTCCTTTGCACAAACCTTGATCGGCAACCTGTGCTCGTCAACCATTCTCTTCGCTTCCACCAGGATTCTGTTTCTCTCCTCGTCTGAGTATTTTCTTCGGCTCATCGCTTCATCACCTTCTCGTTTAGATTGGAGACAGCCCGGTTAAACAGGCTAATCTTTCTAAAATCGCCTTCATGGGCCACCAAACGCAATTGGGTATAATAAGATAGGGATGGTTATTCATTTATACGCTTGTGCGTTAAATAAACGCCCAAATAAACCCCTTCTTCTGAAAGAGATGATGTTATAAGGGTATTACCCTTTCGCGTGCTGGACGCCCCGTTTTTAAGGCAGAGCAACCCTCTTTCTTGATAGGATGGAATTCCCATGGAACTAAGCCCCCCGTTTGGTATAGGATTACCTGATCTCATAGCCTGCTTCTTGCAACGCATACATGCAGGTTGCGACGGCGTGTGAGTAATCACCCTTCTTACAATCATCAAGTATCTGGCTGATCTTCTCAGCTTCAACGCCTGCATCCCTTAACAGTCTTCTCGTATTACCCATAATGGAAAAAACGTTGCCATCCCAACCCCTTGCACCTGTAACCTGAACAATCTTCTTCAACATCGCTCATCACCCCCTTTAAAAACTTAATGATAAACAAACTCTGCACTATCCTACCAAACACCGATGCGCCTAAAATCACCATCGCAGCTACCATCACAACCAATATCGCATACTCTACGGTGCTGGCCCCCCTCTCATCATCAGAGACGCGCACTACAAAAATCGAATCGGGAACCCTCGCCATCTTTCCAAACACCGATCTCGCCCACTTCAGACCAGACATCAGCACCGAATCGGATGCACGCACCATTTCTCGGCGTTCAGTCAGCACGCCAATCAGTTCACCCTTCCGTAGCAAACGCCAATCTTCGTAACTCTTCTCGTACACCTTATACTGTATCGTCACTACAATCACCTCCTTTCTTAAATCATCAACACTTTCTTCTTGAGAAGATAAACACACCGCTCTAACTCATCACAATCAATCGCCCCATTGAGACACATCGTCTGCCATCTGAGAAAATTAACGATCGCTTCCTTGCTAACAAACCTCTTCTCGCCCCAATGCCAATTAGGAAGCCCCATCCCTTCAAGGGGATTATTCAAAACGTCATACGCCTTCCCTGCCCTCAGCTCATCAACCACAATTTTTATTTCTACCTTTGTCATCTTCATCTCCTTTCTACTGCTCTAAAGATTCGCCCTCAGCCAAGGCAGAACAACTCGGGCATACCGGTCTGAATGGGTCATCGCTACTACCAAACGGAAAATAGGTAGCTAGCTCAATCGGAAAATACCTCTCACAATGATAGCACTTGATCTTCTTTTCCATGCCATCCCCTTTCTACGTGTTCATTTCTTCAAGCAGCTTCTCCACATCGTCGGCTGCCTGCCCATACGCTGTTACCTTGCCATCGCTCATGCACTTGCTCATCTGGTTCGTCTCGCGATCCCTGTCCTCTGCCCACTCCTTTGCCCTCTGCCGAAAATGCCCGACCAACCCCATCAACTTATGGTACTCTTTGCCTGTCATCACTATCACCTCCTTTCATAAAACCAGTTTCGGGGCGCAGTGCTGGTACTATTGGCAAAGGCCAGCACGCCCAACTCCCACGCCCCTACTCCTGGGGGGGGGGCTACCTTTGTTTCTGCCCAAACGCCCTCGGTTACAGGTTAATAACCTGTAATATATAAGACTCTGATTTTTCCTTCTTAACTTCACCAAAATATACAACAACTTTAATCTCTGCTGTGTCATCAAAACTAAGAGGGCTCCAGATTTTATAATCCCAAATTGGTCTGCCTTTAATTTTATCTTTAAGTAAATCAGCGATTGTGAGTTTCATCTTGTATCACCTCCTTTCATAAAAGCAGTTTCGGGGCGTGGTCGATGGTCGGCTCATGGGGTGAGCAACCGCGCCCCTACTCCTGGGGGGGGGGCTAACTTTGTTTCTGCCCGAACGCCCTCTCCCGGGCTATTATCTTCTCGACTACCCTTCTTTTTATCTCTGGTCTCCAAACAACCCAATCCTTTTCGGCTTGCTCAACCGTCTTTCCTCTCGTCCTGTACCAAATTTCTCTATTCTTCGACCACCAATAGCTATCTTCTACCAGTTTGTCACACACTGCACTTTCTTCGAACCACCACAACTCATTTCCAAGATACTCTCCCATCTCCTCTCCATACACCTTTTTTAGTTGATAATAGACTATCTTTCCCCAACTTGTATGGACGTCATAAGCGAACCAGAGAATTCTCTCAGCAGACTCCACTTCCTCTTCTTTTGACACCTCATCAAGCTCTACTTGCTCCAGTTCAAAGATGGTTGAAAAATATGCCGCCACCACAAACATATCTGACGGGCCTGCATAATTAATCCTTCTTTTCATTGCCTTAAAAAATCTCTCACTCATATCTAAGGGAAGACTATACAACTCCCAATATTTCTCCTTATCCTCTTTCCAAAGATTTTCGTTTTCCTTCAATCTCACAATCTCCTTAAAAATCCTTAGCTTTCCTTCATCTTCTATATATTTCTCAGCATCAAACCCTCTCGTTTTATAAAGGTAGAGAAGCTCTGCTATCCCCTCTGCTTCTTTATTTTTCGACTTTAAAGTAATATTTGCCAGTAGCTTCCAAACCGATTCCCTCTCGGTCTCTTTATCCAACGCCATCCCAACGGCTATCTGACCATACATCCAATTCTCTTCAACAGCCAACACCGGCAATCTCCAGAACAACCAGCTCTTATCCTCTTCCCACAGTTTGGAAAAACATTTCCTTAAAAGTGGCAGGCTTCCCCTTCTGATAGACTTTTGGATCCCCGACCTATAATGTGAAAAATCAGGCTTTACCAACCCAAGCTCCTGTTTTTTTTGGGTAATGTGCTTACATTGCTTTTTATTTTGGAGCCAGTAGAAACATGAGCACGACCACTTGCTCCCTTCTCTTTTCACCGTATAAATAGCGTTGCTCGTCCATGACGGAACGAGCCACTCTTCAATAACCTTTGGGTTGCTTTTTGAGTTGTTCACCATTGCCCTGCTCCTTTCCGTTTAAAAGAAAACACCAAAAACAGAGCTTTCTTCTCTTAGCCATAATGGCTCTCCCGCATTTACATTTTCTGACCTTCATCTCCACACCCCCTTTCATGCGTCTTGACGATCCAAACCATTGCCAGCACATACAGAACCACCACACCAATAAGAACAAATCCAAAGTTCATCTCGTCACCCCCCTTCTTTCGCAACTCTGACCTTCATCTCTCTCATTTTCTCTTGCTGCTCCATGACATATTCCGTCTCGAGCCGGAAACAGTTTTCACAAAAACCATGCGTTTCTTCTTTATTTCCAAAAGGCTCCTTTTCACCAAATACCTTATCCCCCCAATGAAACCTTGAACAACAAACCCTAATCATTCTCTCGCCCCCCTTCTTTCGCAATTGCGTAAATTCAGCTTATAAAAATCTCTGGACGAACAACTCTCACCACGTCTGCCGACACCCTCAATAGTTTTCTTTTAGGTGGTAATGGATCAGGCACCACCTCAACTGCCTCTCTTGGCCTTTCACGACTTAAAATTAAACTCGCTAAATAACCATCTTTCTCTCTCCATCTAAAAATTCTCGTTCTCATTTTTTTGCCCCCAATCTCCGCGCTTCTTGCGCGGCTCAAATCATCAATAACTCTTTCTTAATTTCAGACAAACATTCACTACAAAAGAAAATTTTCTCTGCCCCAATCTTCACATTTACCAACCTAAATCCATATCCACACTTAAAACACTCTGGTTTAATTCCAAGCAATGCTTCCTCGTTGTATCTCTTACCAATACTGCAAGTGCTTCCATCAGGCCAATTACTCCTCTCTCTTGTCCTCATGTCCCTCACCTCTTTATTTAATTTTGTAACCAACCACCTCTCCCCATCTATTAATGGCAAGACTAACCCTGTTTCCTTTTGCAAGGAAAATAATCAGTAAGGCCATTTTTTCTATCCCTTTTGAAGTGGAATATCCCAATTCATTTCTTCTGGTTTAATCTCAATAACTCCACTACCTACACTTAACACCTCAAAATACTTATTGGATTCACGCAAGTAAATTGAGACGTCCTCATCTTCATCATTACTTAACTTTTTAATCAATTCTTTTACCTTCATCTATTTCTTTCTCCTTTCTCCCTTTTTCTTTGCAAGTAAATTGCCTCTACATCATCAAGAATCAGCTCACCTAAAAACCTAGCATGAACACCCATATTATGCAGAGAATCAAAATCCGATTCTTCAATAGAAGTGTTATCCAACGATTCATTGAGGTGCTCTTCATCCAATTTTTCAACAACCTCCACATCGTACTGACCCAACACCACCGACTCTTCATCTGTTAACGTCACCTTGAACCTCATGTCCCTCACCTCCATTTTTCAAGACAAGATCACACAGGTAACAGCCATAGTAATTCTCTTCCTTTACCCTTCTTTGTCCAAAAAATATCCCTGGTTGATAATGAGGATTTATCTCCCTAAAACAGAACCCTCTCTCTTCGCACGTTTTCACCATCTATCACCCCCTTTTGGGGGGCGGTTTAACGACATGCGTATGTCATCTCGATATGACCTTTCTAAGACAATTAGTGCAAATGCCATTTCTAACTTTCTCATGCCTACACTCGGATCCAAACCTTTTGTCACCCTGCTTTTTCATTAGCTCGTACAAATCACGGTCTGTATAGGACCATAGCTTCGCTATCATTGGCATCACCCCCTCAAGACTTTAAGAATTTCTGTCATTGATTACGGGCGTTTTTTCGACACGCCCAGGTCGTCCAGTTTTTTATCGAGTGCTGGCAACCTCTCTCTATGGGATCTCCCCATTATTTTTTTTTATGGCAGTCCAAAGCCTGCCGTTTTTCCAAATATTCAGTTTTTTTTGAACGTCCTTGCTATGCTGGGACTGACTGGATTTCGGTGGGGCTGTCCACTCCTTGGTCATCTAATCTTGCAATCAGATTGCAACTGGATAGAGAACGGTGAAGTGCTCCTTTTCCCTTCCAGTCACGTGGCCCACATCGGCTACTTGCTGACAACCTCAATTGTGCCCAACCAACTACAACTCAGATGCTCCACATGTAGTTGCCAGGCACAGTTGGCTGCACTTCTTACCTGTCTGCTTTGGCCTTTCTTCCACCAGCCTTGGCTTACCACCTGCCCATTCAGCACAATTTGCTCAGGTGGATGGCTTTATTCAGGAGATCGGGCTGTGCTACCCTGCCATAACCCCTACCCTAAATGGGATTAAAATATCTGATTTCCACCGTTTCTTGGACTCCGCCGGTAATGGCTAATGTGGCTTTCCTTTCACCAACTGTATCTAATAAGCCAGACCGCATCTATTTCTTGCTTGACCAACCTACCGATCATTTGGGGGGCCACGGGGCTCATCACCCTAACCTCACCAATTACCTTGGCATCCAAGCCTTGGCTTTCATCAGATATTTAGTTGTCAAAGAGCCTTAAGTTACTGAATTTATTATAGGTTTTATTATTTATTTGAAATAAATATAACCCTCATGTCAAATTTGTCAAGAAAAATCCGCATTTGTGAAAATATCTCTAAGCGTCTTTAAAATCCAATATTTACACAAACTGGCACTATTTTTTATACTGTAGAAAATCATACCAATTAACCACTAACTACTTAATATTATTGGCATATTTTTTAATACGGGGAAAAACCGTGCCAAAATAATCAAACGCAATGACTCACATATAGCTGACAGAACTGCAAAATCTTTCATACTGGACTTCGTCTCTATATTTTTAACTATAATGCTTTATTATAACCAATTGATATTATTACTAATTAGCTTTTCTGAATCTAAGCCCGTATAGGGTAAAGTGCACAACAAAAAAATGGCCTTTTAGATTCACATGATGCCCAACAATAGATGCTCTTCAATTCTCCAAAATCTTAAATTCTCACTAAAAACTATAGAAATGAGTAAGTTAGAAATAGGACTTTTGGAAGATCTCTAATGGAGCTACCTGATCAACTTTTAAAGTTTCGGGCAGAATACCCCATCTGCTTGCAGTGGGGTCATCACAATCACTAAATTTTCTACCACTCAGCAACCGCCATTTTTTTTAAACACTTGCAATCGTGTTGCATCCTACCTGCCGCACGCGCCAAAACTAAAACACCAACCTAACCCAGGTAGTTTTATTCAGCCTTATTAGTAATTTGGTACTCTTTTAAAAGAATAAAGAATATATATAAAGATATAGTGATTGCGGGCCCAAAAATCGGGAAGGGTAGGTTTTTAGGGGTGCCCGCATTGATTTTATTAGGTTTTTTGCCCTTTGCAATAAATTGCAACTGTTGCATGCAACTTAGTAAGGTAGGTTTTTTGAAGTGCCTCTGCCTTGTGCAACCACTTAACCTGTTGAAATTATTACAATCCGAAAATCGAAAATTCGGTTGCAATGGATTGCAATTTTTCTGTGGAAAACCTGTGGATTTATGTGGATAACCTGTGGAAAAGTGGCAAAAGGTGACATTTTGCCATGTTTTGCCCAAAGTTGCAATAGGTTTGCAATCAACTTTTTGCTTCTTGCAATTGGGTAGGGTAGGGAATTAGCCCCTTTTTAGCTATGCATTTTTTGCGTGACAAAATGTATTAAGCCACCTAAATTTGAATGATATTAGGCTAGTAAAAGTGTCAATGGTAGAGAAAAGATCGTAAATTTTTTAGGTTGTGATATTGATTGCAACCTTAATTTTGGGCTTATTTGGGGCTTTTTAGGGGCTTAATTTGGTTAAAAAATTTTAATAGTTGCAATAAATTGCAACCCCTATTAGGACCCACTTCCGAATTTATAGAATTTTTGCATCCTAATTGTGGAAAACCAATTAAACCTATTGAATTTATATACTGATTAGCAGCATACTTATTGTGGAAAACCAACCATCACACTTAGGGCAGACCGCTCCCTCGAAATGCGTACCACAGATAGGACACTTCCTAATCCATGGCATTTCTTTCCAGTTCCTTCTCCAAGTTTAGGATCTCCACGATCGCCAGGACCATGTCTCGATGCGCAAGCTCCGTCCTCTTCGTCGCCTCCAGTAGTTTGCTTACGCTTGCCTTCATCTCCTGGTGAATCACCTGAGCAGAACGCTTCTCCATTGTCAGACACAAAGACCTCCATTATTTTTTCTCAATCTGCGAATTCACATACTCCTTGATACTATTGATTCCCTCCAGGACGTCGTTATGTAGGGTCGCTTTGATAAGCTCCAACTGACTACTAACCAATTCCCGCACACTCTCAATGTTTTTATCTGCCCTCTCCTGGCAATCCCTGACAACTTTCTCCGTTACTTTAGCACAGATAGCGATATGCTCCTTCACCATAACGGGACCACCTTCTTTAAACATAGAATCCCTCCAATTATAAATTTCCCCTACTCTCCCACACCATTCCTCTCTACACTCTGCCATTGCCTTACCACAGAATGCAAAGTGATCATCACGAGTAATAACCCCACCCTTTTTATCAATTTCTTTTTTCCAAAGCTCCACGTCACTAATTCTACTCTCAACGGTGCTCCAGATCTTCTTTATCATTCCTCTGAGCAACCACCCAACAGCGGAAACCAGAGCAGCAAGCCCAACAGACACCCAAATGGTTAAAACCTCCTGGCCGGTCATCTCACCCCTCCAATCAAGCCACACTACAACTTCAAAATTCTGTTCGCCCCGTTATCCCACGCCACACTGATGTTCGAGCCGTTCGGGGTCACCGGCAGCCCGGTTGCAGTGTCAATCAACCCAACCAGCGGCGATGAGGCATCTGCAACCCCATCATCTTTAAAAAGAGCGATATACTCCAATGCGCTTCCAACCGGCACGGCGGTAAACGTTATGTCGTCTGCATCCAGTACCCCCAGCTCAGGGTCAAGCAACGTAAGGATAGGCGCATTAGATCTGGCTGTCCCACCGGCGTTGCCCTTCCTGGCCGAAACGGGAATGTCACTAAGAAATTCGTGAACATCGATACTTGGAGTATAAAGAGCAGCATCGACCAAAAAAGCCCTGATAGTATCCCCGCTTGCCTTCCAGTGGATCTCTCCCCTCCCAAATTTATTTCTTCCCTTACCATACATCTGATTTGCCATTCAACACCTCCTATCTAACCAAGCGTGACAGTCGGGGTTCCCCACTGCTCACCGCTTTGAATTCCAATAGGCTGAATCAAGTAATCATTTATGGTATATTTCAGGCTCACACCAATCAAGATCGTATCGTCATCTATCCCAACAGCTACCGGCTGCACGAAGCTCCCACCAAGCGTCGGCCTGTTTATTGTCCATTCACCAGGATTCAACTCGCTCAGAAAATAATCCCTGCCCGCTTCTATCTCAACGGTATACGATCGCGGATTGTGTACAAGCCCAAACAACTGAACTTCGCCTTCCGTTCCATGGACCCGAACAACCATCCCAAACGCCAACGCCTGCGTAAGACCCGTCCCAGCAAATGCCTTGACCATCTTACTGTAGGTGGGATTCTCCTGATATTTATCATGCCCAACGAGATCCCCTTTTTGAAAATCCGACGTATCCAAACCACCAACAACAAGAGAACCAGTCTTAATCCAATCAATCAACTGATTCACATCATCAGCAGAAACGATACTCCCCCTGCCATAATACTTTGCATGAACCTGTTTCCCAGCATCACCGGAATAAAACTCCACCATCCCATTTACATAGTTCACATAATATTCCTTTGAAGCATCGGGCACATTCGTCACTTCGGTCCACTTCTCAGCATAGAACCGCCATGTCTCGCCCACCACGTAATCTGTCTGCGTCGGATCGGAACCAAACTGAATACTGATACCATCCTCTAAATCAATCGGATCAGTGTCCTCAATGGGAATAAGCGTTGATACCCAACCAACACCACCGTTTCTTGACCACTTGAATGTTGCGACACCAACATCACCACCAGTATCTATCACGACACGATACTCCCTGTCGGCAGATCCTTTATACCAACCGAGCACTGTCATATCACACGGGCTACCATAACTGGTCAGTCTCTCAGCAGCAGTCAACCTTGTAATTAAAATTTGAGCAAGTTCCTCCGGAAGCTCGTTGACAATCTTCCTGTAGGGTTCAACGCTTGGAATGGTAATAAACTCAGCTTCTATTAGAGTTGCAAAGCTCCGAACATCAACTTGGCTCTTCAGTCCTTCAAACATAAAGTCCTCCAATCAACCAACGGTAACGGTAGGAGTCCCCCACGCCTCTGCGCTTGAAATCCCCGATGGCCTTACATCTTGCTCACCGATAATTTCAGGCGGTTCTATATTTAAAAAAAATTTATCAGTCTCAAGACCGATACCAAGCCGCTGTCTCATTCTCCCCTTATAACTCGGATCGGGTGGCCACTCCATCACCCCAGGTGAGTCATCACCCATCCAGACTTCCTCTTGCGGGAAAACACCCCAAATCTCCTCTACAGGCTCAGCGATCCCACGAAGCAGAATAATACCGTCTTCATCATCGACCTTAATTACCATGCCAATCGCACGAACAACAGGTGGCCTTGTCCTTGCCCTCTCAAGCTGTCTCGGCTTTGCCTTCTGCCAATCGAAGCCAACATACTCACCCCAATTAAACATAGACGTATCAACACCACCCCAAAACTGGCGACCATCCTTTACCCAGTTAATCAAATCGTTAATATCTTTCACATCACAAAGACTACCAAGACCATAATAATAAGCACGCACCAACTTACCAGCATCATCCTCGTGAAAAGTCACGTCTCCGGTTTGATAATTAACCACAAACTTACTGGCTGCGGAAGGAAAATAACCAGCCTCTTCGACCCACGGATAAATTGTAAATCTCCACTTATCACTTACCGCAAAGGGGGGACCGGCATACTCCTTCTTAAATTTAACGTGGACTCCATTCTCAAGAAGAATAGGCCACTCGGACGGAACAGGAACAAGCGTCTGTGCCCAAGTCACACCACCATCCCGTGACCACTTAAATGTCACCCCCTCACCGATTTCGCCAGCCGTATCTATATAAATCACATACGTTCTTTGAACAAACTCGGTGTTCCAACCCCAACCAACAACATCATTATCATTTCGACCACTTGCCCACCATAGCCGCTCTGTCCAACCATACCTAATTATTTTTACCCCACCTGACTGGACGGACTTCTCGGCAAGCCTAATCGTATAAGGCTCTGTAGACGGGATAAGAATCAACTCCTTCGGAATCAAAACAGCCGAATCCCTTTTATCCTGCTGACTATTGAAAAATCTCATCACCATTGCTTATCCTCATCTGTCCACATAGGCCCAGAAACAAATCCAAGCGCCTGCCACTGATTCCACATCGCAGCGCTCATAACGTAAGCCCTATAAACGAATATGTTCGGATGGAGACTAAGCAGGCCATCAGAACCCATGTATAACGCCTTCCCGTAGGGATAAAGACCGTAAAGAAAAGCGGCGGCGGGAGTGAAAACCAATTTCAACATCGCATACTTCACGGTCTGCGCTGTCTCAGGCACAAGCAATTTCAAAAAGAAATTTTTCATCGTGTTCGTATACATCACCCCAAGATCAATCTCCGTTGATAAATAAAGAGGAACCCAACTACCATCGCCAAACTTAACGCTCAACCATCCATTGTCAAGGATCTCCTTGCCTTCGGCGTTTGTATCGCCAGCCACAGCCTTAAATTTCATGCCCTCAAGTTTCGGCAAATGCATGTATCGGCCATACCACATCTCAAGCTCAGGGCTGAACCTCTCAACGCCCTGACGCACCCAATCCTCTTGAACCGTGAGAATGTTCCAATCGTATTCGTTAGGTTTATAAAGCTCAATTCTCCCATAGCCTCTTCTCGTCTTTATCGGATCCCAAATGGTCTTAAAACTGTAACTCTTCGTTGCCATATCGGCGCCCAATTGAGAACTCGCATTAATCACAACGCTCACGGTCTGCTCTAATGAAAATGGGCCAGCCGCAACAGAAATGACCATCTTCTGCCCCTGATCATAGGGTACATAGGTAAACTGGGAATCCAGATAATCATACTGAATACCATTCACCACAACTAAAACAGACGTGATGTCAACCGCATCCCCATTCTCACATTGGAGAGCAAAGCGAATCGGCAAATCTTCAAGGACATCTGCTTGACCCGGTGCAGGTTCCATCCAGGTTACGATCGGAGCGGAAGGCATGGCTACAACCCCCCTGATTCGACCAGCGGCAACCAAACCCCTTTCTTCACGATACGTTTGATAATCCTCTCCGGCAACAACAGCACCACCAGCGACAACACGCTCTTCCTGTTCATCTGCCGTGATCACTCCTATGCCAGCAACAACACACTCTTCTTGCTCATCGGCAGAAATAACACCAACCCCAACAACCTCGCCTTCTTCCCAATACTCATCCTCAGTAATGACACCAACACCGGTGACAAGCCCTTGCTCCTCTTCTTCTGCTGAAATCGCGGCCTGCCCAACAACCTCGCCTTCTTCCCAATATTCATCCGCAGTAATGACACCCTCGGCAACAACAGTGCCCTCCTCAATGGGCATCTCAATAAGAGAAAAATAACCAATCAAATAAAGCTTCGTCGTAGTGCTGGATATTTTGGCCTCGATGACATCACCGACTCCTAATTTAACCGCACTAAAAGACATCTTTCGGGCAATCTTATAAAAGTCCTGCGTATTGCCGTCCCTTCTCAAACCAAAGGCCAAATTATACTCAGAATAAACTTTAAAAACCGCAGCAACTGCATGGGCAGGAGCAGAACTTAAATCAACATCAACGTATGAACCCGTCGTTCCTGGTGTCTTGTCGGTCCAATCCACGTAACCAGTGCCTTGGCCATCCTTTATCCAGCCAATCAGACTTGGATTACTACCACCAGACCTTTTACACTCAAATACTTTGTTCGCATCAAGTTTCACAAACGCACCTGTGCTGTTTGACTGGTTATTCCAAACCTCATTACTCGAACCCTTGGGTCTAACGTCAAACGCACTACCACCTGGATGAAGCACAAGCAAAGCAATTTCAGAACCACCGTCAGCCTCAGAACACGTAACGTCATGCCACAGGGAATCAGCAACCACAGTCTTGGACACAGAATTAGTTAAAAAGCTCGCTTCCGTGTCAATAAAATATCCAGCTAAAAAGAACTGAACGCCCTCAGCTTTTACTGAGCCGCCAGCATAGAGTTGAATTTTTTTATCCGTATCTACACCACAAAACCACATCGTTTGGGAATTATCCCACATCGTTCCAGTCGGATCAGTTGAACCATTTTTTCGGACACCAACGGTCCTGCTTACACCGCCCCACGGATATGGGAAGTACGCCAATATCGCCACTCCAACACAATCCGCAGACACATACGGAGACAAATCAACGATTTGCCACGAATCCCTGGTGGCAGGCGTTACATCCAAGAGGTCATCTCGCCATACAGACATCGGTCATCCCCTACTGTAGCTTGACCTTAATCTTACAACCCATCGCCTCTTGATCTTGAAGCGTCCTGCTCTGGCTCAATGCGGCCCAGGCATAATGCTTGCCTGCCGTACCAGAAACCACGTTACACAGAAACATCGTATTCACCGGCCCAATCGTTCCACCGTTCGCAGTGTAGGTCACAAGCTTCGATGTCGCCATGTAATCGCCAGCATCAAGCGCCAGGACGGGCCATCCAACGGCACTCCTCTCTATTGCGGGCCTTGCATACCCATAGGTTCCAGGAGGCTCGTTTAGAATATCCGCAAGCGTATCTGTGTCCACGAGCGAATCATTACACAGACCTAAATAAAACGATGCTGGTGCATTCAGACCTCTGCAAAACACGTCCAACATCCCCTGCTCTCCCTCGTCTGCAAGAGCATTTCGGATGATCTCATGGAAGATTTCATTCCCATACTTATCCCAATGGAAAACCTCCCATTCGCCGAGCCAAAAACGATGTTTCTTCTTACCAAGCAAACTCCTCGTAAGGACTTCACCTATTTCCAAAACCTTAGACTCCACAAGCTTAATCATATTGACACCTCCTTTTACACTTTTGTGTATTATCAGGGCAAAAAAATCCTACTCACTGTGCTGGAATCGGAAGCAAACCGTAATCAAACAACACATCCGCGGGCCACATACGCAAATCACCAGTGCCCCTTGGAATCCTGAAATACTTGCTTTTCGTACCACACGGCCAAGGTTCATCCCAATTACTAAGAGAGCCATAATCGTTTGCACCCGCAATCTCACCCTCTGGATAGAATTGACCGCCAACGTCATATTTCGCAAAGTGCAGTCGAGAATCAACGCCGAGAGTTAAGGAACCATCAAATTTAGCCACCTTCTTATCTTTTAGCACGGAATGAGCAACCAACAGTTCCTTAGCAACGCGACCGAAAAAAAACTCTGTCGGGTCCATCTTTTCCGGCGGAATCTGTTGATCCCAGCGGTAAAAAACACCATCTATCACGTAAACCGATTTGTTCTTGATTAGATAATATAAGGTGATATATGAAAGATTCACATCCCATTCATACACATACTCGGAATGACTCAATCTAAACATAAATCTATTCTTGTGACCACCGCCAAAACGAGAAACACCAAGAAAATCAGTAACGATATAATCGACCCACGCCGGACCACCAGGCAGTCCATGATAAGCCCCCTGCCCCTTGTCGTAACCAATAATCAGCACCTCATTGTCATTCCATGTCGTTCGCAGGTAATTCATCGTACAGTTGATATTTTGGCCTCCCCTCTTAATAAAATTATACCCAAGAGCAAAACCACCAATGGAGTCACCATCAGCACTGTTAAAAATAGGCAACGCCTCGTAAAGATGAAGATCATCCATATATTCACCAACGTACCCACCGCTACCCAAAACAAAAGTTCGGCCAACAAACTTTGGAACCACAGACATTCCGGTACAAAGATAAACTGACTCATACTTCAAAAAATCAAACGGCACACCACTGGGCAACCATTTCCATTGAATGTTTGTTGATTCAAGCCACATAAACCACCGAAGCGTGTACGTTTTCTCGACCACAAACGTATGCTGCACTTGGGGATCATAATAGGAATAATGGAGCCCATACGTCACAACCACTTCCGAAGACAGCATAAACTCAACATCGCTCAGGTTCTTAGAATCTTTATTTTTCAAATACGCGACAAAGCCTTTGGGATTACAGTTATAAAGCCCACCCTTGATATAGTTATCTCCCTGCCACCAGGGACCTTGCTCAGGATCAGGCACGGAAATATCAATCATCGGTTTCAGCGGAAACTGATACTCAGACGTACTGACACATCCAGGGAAAGAGTACAGCCACACCTCTGCATTGTAAACGTCATACCACCATCCCATTCTCTTATGCTTTTCATCGGGTTTTTTCTTTGCACCAACTTTAAATTTCAGCACATTGTATTCTGGTCTACCACCAGGGCCATCCGTGCAAAACAGAAAAGCACCCAAAATACCGTTCTGCTCAACAAGCGACAACGCCCATCCCTCAGTTATCAACCCCACATTTTCCTGACCCATATCAAAGCAAAACGAACCATGAACCGTCTGGATATATATCCATCGCGTATCATCATGAAACCAACGAGCACTTATCCCCCTGTCATAAATCACGACGCCTTTCCCACCCCTAAGCTCACGCTTAGTAGCAGAAACCACAGCACCGTGATCTTTAACTCTTTTAAAGGCAGGCAAAAAGCGTCTATCTATTCGATCAAATACCAACAAGACGTTATCGCCGATTTGATAATTCCCCTCAACAACGTGCCCGCCATGCGTCATAAAGGAAGTCCCACCAAGCTCCGCCTTAACTGTATCGGGAATAAAAACCTGGGGCCTCTTCTTCAACTATCCACTCCCATGGTCGCCTTGTTATGCGGATCACCACCAAGAGGAATCACAACACCAACACTACCAGCCATCCCAAGATCATAATCCTCAGCACCATGGACAATACCCTCAGAAAGGCTAACTCCAGGAGTCCAGCCAACAGCAATTCTGGCACCAAACATTCTACGCTCCTTCTCAAGCTGTCTTCTCGTCATACAACGCTCACCTTCCCTTCGACGACAAGAGTCGTTTGAACAGTTCCGGCCAGTGCATCCTTCGCAACCGAATAGCTCGCGATATGGCCGTCAGTCACATCTACTTCCTGAACTACACCGTTTATCCCAACTTTCGTTTCTGGGAAATCAACAGACCATCCTATGTCAGCCTCCAATTCCGCTGGCATAACATAGGTTCTCTGCACTGTGTAATCAAAATCAATATTATCTTTAAGAATATCCTCAAGGATTGCGGCGGCATCGGCCCAATCAATGATGTTTGAATTGCTAATGATAAAAGCAGGCATTGCCATCGGGTCATTACCCCAAACCTTCTCAGCATAAACCTGCATCGTTCTATACTTTGGTGCATACTTAGGGACCTTACCCCTGATATGATCAGAAGAAATAGAATGGTTCCCGTCGCCAAGCCTTCTTCTCAGTGCACCAATCGATCTATGATAAGTCGTCTTCTCATACATCGTTGGCGTTTGCTGTCGATATCGAGTTATACTTTCCTCGCAAAGCCTTCTCTGTACAAACGGCGACGTCTCCCCATCCGGTATCCAAAAATTATCACCAAAGTTAAGCTCAATCATCGTCTCACCTGCATAGATACCACCAGAAGACAAAATCAAACAATTCGATTCACGAGTCATGGCTTCATGAAGCAAATTTCCATTCGGAGCATAAAACCATGCTTCTGTTATCCAATCAACATCTTCTTTAAACCGCCTATAGCAACCATCCGGGAACATACTCATTTCCCATTCATACTTACCGATTCTCGCAATCTTCCTCTTTTGTCTCGGACGATCGAAACACTCCGGCAAAAACTCATACTCATACGTTTCGTCAGATATAAGCGTATCTACATTAATGACCAGGTTATGTGTAACCTGATGCTTCTCCAGCAACACCTTAAAATTTCCAAACGGATCTAATCTCCATTTCTCCGTCACAATCGTTGTATCGGACATATTGGAAGGCCCATCAAGCCATCGAAAGGCCATCTCTCCTCTCGATCCAAGCATTCTCGCTACATCAGCGGGCGTACCCCCAAATCTCGCCCAAATCTGCTGCCCAGTCTCCTGACCTATCGTATTCGTTATCGTAATTTCCTTCTCTTCATCTACGGTCCCCTTAAACTTATCCCTTTCCCATTTTCCAAGGCCACCAACCACCTTCACATAAGTCACCTTGTTGTTATAATTGAATACCTCCGTTTGCTTAAAATTTCCTATGCGGCCAAGCGAAATAGATCCACCCTTCAACGACTTCTGAAGGATATAGAGTGTATCTCCATCAATCGTCACGATCGGATTGAAAAAGTTCACCAATGAAGTAATCACATCAAAAAATGACGACGCTACATCTGCTTGCACCTGCTTCACCCAATAAGGGCGAACATTCGTAATCAAATTAACGCCCATCTTATCGGCAAGGTAATCAATCACCCCGGTCTCAGGATCTCCAGAAACAGTTATCCAGCCACCAGTGAAAGTATCTGGCTGGCAGACCCTGATAAGCGGTATATACTCAAGCTCAGAGTAATCAACAACACTATTAGAATCCATGTTTGCAATATCGAACTCTTCTTTCTCCTCAGCGGTTAGAGACATGAACATAAGGGTCTTTTTTGGAGACTTCTTCATCAACTCAGACGCTACCTTCTCTACCATATTCACAACGGTCGTATACCCGTTAGGCGTCACATCAAAATCCTTCGACGTGACTGTATAAACCATACCCTTAACGGTCAAATCATCTCCTGGCTTCACAGTATTATCAACACCGCCAAGCGTCATTGAAAATGTTTTTCCAGTTGACCCCTTACCCCTTCCATATGAATATGAAAGAACCTTCAACCCATTAATGACCAACGATTCCTTAATATCTAAATAACGATCTGTCATGCGTTAGACCATCTCCCACCCTGTGCTTCCCAATAAATTTCATCAGGTTCTTCGGCGGGGTACACCCTCGTTTTTAGCCCGGCTTCAGATTTATACGTCGATCTGATTGCCTCCACTGTTGCTGCCGTGTTTTCCTGGATCGCCTCTTGAATATTCAACCCCTTTGCCATCGTCTCGGCCTGCTTCCTCATGTCTTCTCTCATCGCATCAAGACTCTTATTCATAAACTCCTGTGCCTTCCCAAAGTCACCCTTCTGGTATGCGACGTTAAACATTTCTCCATACGCACGACTCATCACTCCATAATTCGGTCTTGCCACAGACTCCTCGGTTTGAACCATTTCACCAAGTTTACCCAACTGCTCCTCCTGGAATTTCTCTACTTTCTCCTGTCTCTTCATCGTACTCCAATCAATCTCACCACCCAAATATCTTCCCCATGCATCCCTTCGCTTCTTTTCAGTATCCGCGCCAGCCAGCATCGAACCCATTTTAGACCACTGCTGATAATAGCCCCACTCACTCTTTTCCCTTAAAGAAGCCATCTTGTCTTCTGCTGCTTCTCTTTTCCTGCGCGCCTCCAAACTCTCAGCACCAGCCCCACCAGCCCCACCACCCTTACCACCACCCCGAACCTCGTCAATTAAAGTCTGCAAAGATTTACTCAGCGAATCTGCATTCTTGTTAATATTCTTCCAATACTCAAGCTCCCTCATCTGCTCATCACTGATACCTCTTAGTAAATCTCCTTCTTTCGCTAACTCCGCAGCATTGGTTCTTCCACCACCAAGACCTTTAATGCCTTCAATAATGGCAGGTGCAACCCCAACAGCAACGCCGGCTGCTCCACCAATAGCTCCACCCCAAGCACCACCCATCTGCACTCCCATCATTGCACCTTTAGTGCCAAGCAAAAGTGCAGACACAATCGGATGCGCAGCCATTGACTCATATACTCCCTTAATGATTTGGATGCCTATCTCCTTACCAATAGGCAAAAAAACATCCATTATAATAGGCATCGTTGCTTCTGCAACTGCTTTAAAAATAGTTTTTAGACCATTCATCAATGGATCTTTTATCGCATCCCAAGCTTCCTTCATCGCATCGGCAGCGTTCGTAGCCACCTGTTTGAGTGCATCCATTAAACCAGCAAGATCAACAATGCCCTGCCAATCTATTCCTTTCGTAAAAACCCCAGCTATCCGATCAACTATGCTTTCAAGAAGAGCATTTAACGCCTTCGTCCACCCCGCCACTTTATCGGATTTCATAAACTCATCCATCACATCGTTCAACTTGATCACATAACCGACGACCTTCTGATAAATTCCAGTCTTACCAAGATCATCAAGCCACATCTCATACTTATCTCTAAGGTTTCCAACCTGGATTGATAAATTCTTCGCGGCCATCGCCATCGTTTCGGCACCAACAAATGCATCAATAAACGCTTTCAACGCCTTTATAGCCTGGTCAGGACTCTGCTTCATCTGTTCCATCGTCATCCCCGCCGACTCAGCAATCGAAGCTATGGGAATATCGAAACGATACATCAATGAACGCCAGTTACCGGCCATCGCTTCACGTAAAGCGTAAATAGCACCCTGAACCCCCTGCTCCGGCCTCATCGTCATCATCCCCTGAACAATAGTCATCATCTCCTTCATGTTCGCCACATCGCCCCTTTGAATCATTGGCCTTAACGCAGGGATATAAGCAAAGGACTGTAAGGCTTGCATGACATCCTTATACATAGCGGGATACTCTGCAGCATATTCCTTCGCAAACTTCGATGCAGTCCCAACAGCTTCCCAGCTCTTCGTTGCACCATACATAGAAATTTCAAGCAAACTAAATGACTCAGTGGTTTTTAGAACGCCAGTGGACCAAGATATAAAGGCAGCAGTAGCAGCTCCGGCAGCAATGCCAGCGACAGCGGTAATACCAGCAGCAACCGTAGCGAGAGTGCCAACCAAGCCACCCAAAACAGATGTCAACTTACCAAGCCCACCACCCAAACTGGACGTAAGAGAACTACCGGCAGCCTCAGCTTCCTTGAGACTTTTCTGCATGGGCGTAAACCAACCAGCAGCCCCACCAGCCTGCTTCTCAAGTGAAGCTAACTCCTTGGCAACCTTTTCAAATCCAGTTGACCCATATTTAAGCTTTATATCATCAGCCATGATTCCCCTCTCAACCTACAATTTAAAAAATCATGTCACCACTGCGCATCATCTCTTTTACCACCAGGCATCCCCGACGGGCCACTCCTTGGAAACTTTCTACTAAGTTCAATAAGTTTTCTCCAAATCTCTCCAACTGTCTCCAGAATCGCCCCAACATTGCTCTTTATCCATTGAATTGTTTCGTCAAGGTCAGCATTTCGCTTCGAATCAAGACTAAAACAGCCAATGCGCGACTTCGCAGTTACACCGGCAGCAACGGCCCTAGCAATAACGTTATAAGACCTGCCAACTTCAAATCCGTTTCCAGTCGAACCAATAATTGACACCCTATAATCACCTATCTTCCCGGCTCGTTTCACCACTTCAGGGCTAAGTATCGAAACATCATCGTCGCCTTCAAAAACTTCACATGTCGGCAGTTCATCCGCATCACTCACGTTGCCTGTTGTTGGATTATGAACAGTGAAATCAAGGACTATTAAATCCCCCAACTTCAACATCTTTCCTCCCCAGATCGAATCATGTACCTTCCCCAATCACAACTTCCATATTAAACCTTCTTTATAATATGATCTCCACCAATTACGGAGTAAATCGCCGCTCCCGCAGACCTTGCCAGCATATAAACTTTTCTGGTCGTACCTGCAGTCAGCGTTGCTATTCCTTCACCAGTCCCAACCAAAGATTTATAAAGACCTTTGAACAATTCCACCGCAGAAGTTCCTGTTACATTAAGCATTCTATAAAACGCTGCTATTTTCCCCAATGTGACCGTCCCAATACCTGCCACAATAAGTACAGAGTAATGAGTGGCGATCTTAGTTAGGCCAATGATACCGGTTCCGATTACTGGCAATGCCTGATAATATGTTATAACCCCCAATATGAATTGGGCTACGAGAGCTGCAATGCTTGAACCGACAACGGTCAAGGTCTTATAAAAACCTTTGGTTATAGAGGCAATCGAACTCCCAGTGGCAGAAATAGTCTTATAAAAAGTTGTTATCCTTGAAAGAGTGGCCATGCTTCCGCCAGTAGCAGGTAAGCTTCTATAAAAAGATAATACCCTCGTTAGAATGCTCACTGCAACCCCTGTTGCCGTCAACAACTTAGTCCACGTAAATTTCTGAGAAATGGAAGCAATATAACTTCCAACGGCCGATAGTGCTTGATAAAAAGTTTCTCCTGTTGGTGCTTCTTCTTCACTTCCCCAACTTCCCCAAGCTGGCTCGGTGGCAAGATACTGCTGAATAAAGTAATCATCGATACTATGCGTAATGCCATAGGCATCGGTATAAAAATCCCCCCAAGCCAAACATTTACCGCTTGAAAAAGCCCTGACCGAGGCGATGGCTATCGAAGCAGGAGATGCAAAAATGCTTACTCCTCCTGAGAAAACATCACAAAGAAAATTTGTTCCATCTGACCAAATTTTAACCACAAGATTGCTATTGGATGCAATCGGAGTTGCCACAGTCGTCCACGCACTCCCTGTCCAATAATGAAATGTACCACCCGTGTCTTGATATATGACATAAATCTCATTACGACTGGCTGTGGCATTAGAGCTGAGCCTGGCGAAATAAAACCTTCTTTTAGGCCCCGCAACGGCAGCGGTTCCTATTAAGTGGGCGACTGTATCTGAATCAAAAAGCCCAAACAAACTCTGATGTACCACAGTTGTAGTCCCAGTAAAGGTGTTAAATTCATTGATAGTAGCTTCAAATGCCCAATCGGCAAGAATGTGTCCTGCGATTGCACAATCGTCAGTGGAATCCTCTGTAATTTTATATTTCCCGCTGGCATAACTAAAGGCGCCAGTTCCAGATACAGCTTCCGTAAAACTGCCAGCAACCCCGTCATCACCCTTTATAAAAGTATTTATAATATTTGAAACAGAGGTTGCGTCTGCCTTTCCATAATACATATAGAAGGTAGTATCTCCGACTCCGATGGAATCAAACTCAATAAAAAATTCCCCCACAGGTCTTTTACTGGTAGCTTGTCCAATTCTGGGATAACCCGAAGAGGCATACCCAGAATAGTAAAAAGAAAATTGCTTATTGGCATCGACTATAATATTTTTCAATCCATCCGTAAGCGGACCACCCCTGTGAATATGTGATGCTTCCCATCCCCAATCTGCATTGCGAGCTAAAACCTTTCCATGGGATACCCATGTTGTCTTATCAGTAGAGGTAAACAGGGCCAGTTCATAATTTGCAGAACCAAGTAGTTCACGAACACAATACATATAATAAGTGCCATTGTAGACTGAGACATATATATGACCCAATCCATTTTTAAACTCACTATCTTCATCAGGATAAGCGATAGGATTCCCTGTATCCCTTGCAAAATTCTCGACAGCATTTGTGTTATTATTCCAGGTGAAGGTTGCCAAAAGGAGCTTCCCACGATTGCCTCCCAAAAAAGCAGTTCCATCTGCTAATGTTCCATACCATAAATAAAACGTTCCTAATTCATATCTTATGGTTGGATAAGAAAGGGCTGGTTCATTAGTGTCTGAGAATTTTTCGTAAGAAGCAGTCCCATCAACTAATACTCCATACTTTGTCCAGGTTTTTCCGTCAGAAGAATATGCGAGACCAATTTTTAAATTTTTATAATCTGCGCTTACTTTCCCTGCTCCTGCGGTAGCTCCATAATAAACCATAAACCATTTACTTAAAGCTTCGACATAAATTATGTCTGGATCTGGAACAAAATAATCATCCCATTGACCAGCAGCTCCTTTTGCCACCACAGGATTAGTGATTCCGGTTTCTACCCATGTTACTCCGTCATTACTCCTGACAATACATGGCGCCTCTGTGCTATTTGGAGGATAGGGGGTGTAAACCATCCAGTATTTGTATCCATCCACTGCGGAATCAAAATAAATCACGCCTGGATGAGCAACTCCATCCGCTCCCTGCAATGGTAAGGCCAGTGGGTTATTTCTATACCTTAGAAATGATTGTCCAAAAAACGAATAACTTTTCAGGAAATAATCAAGAGTGGTTTCCCCGTCAGCTTTGGTAAATCGAAGATCACCAAAATCAGCAAGGCAGTGGTCATTGCAATCAACATCCGCTCCAGCATCTGCATTTTTACCAACCAGAAGTTTCATCTGGTAATTAGCAACAGCGCCAGAAGCACGACTTAAGGTGATTGATTTTCTGTAAGTCCAACCAGTCAGCCAGGTCATAATAATTTCCTATAATGTATTGCTCTTATGTTTGCTCATACTCAATGGTGAACTCGATCTTGTCACCAACGTTCAAGGCGATTCCCGTGAAGTCACCGTGAATGATGAGCGGTCCGGTGGCTTTGGTGGAAATAGGAAAAAGACCGGCGTTGGTTATGGTTTTACCAGCACCAGCACAAACCATCGTACCAACGCAACGAAGTTTATCTGCCACCGGTTGTGATAGTGTGCCCTGAACACGATCTTCAGAGGCTTCAGTAAAAAGAGCCGTATCTCCTTTTGCTGCTGTGCCTGCCCCTGTTCCCCAGTCTATCCATTCTGGTAGAGTCTGAACAGTTTCTTGAAATTTATCAATGATCCACTCTTCACCGACTTGAGTAAGAATAGTTGCCATATTAGTTTACCTCCCTTCCAATTAAATTTTGCTCATTCATCCCTATTGTTTTTTGTTTTTCATGTGGACAATATCCATATATCCCCAAAGAAAAATTACAATTTATACAAAGAACTCTAAATCCTTCAGGAAAGTTATTTTGCTTTAACCACCTGTAAAAATTACTATGCCATCTTTCTTTCCAATATCTCATAGGGTCCAAAACCAATCAAAACACCTCCTTAATTTCTGCCAGAATGATTCTTTGCTTCTGGCGATTACTCCCAAATTTTTCCACTGGCCAGTTTTAGCCCTATAAACTCTTGCTAAAATCGTGGCCTTTTTGACCTTGCCTTTCACTCCCATTTCCACTAGAATGCCTCCGTTATCTTATACTTTTAGTTTCTCAATCAGGCTTTGGCTATGTCGTCAATGTCCTTGAGAATTTTTTCAAGAATCCCCTGATTCCGCAACTCATCAAGATACCACTCAGGCGGGTTCACAGAATCATCAATCCATCCAGGGGGGTAGAGTTTAGACCGTTTAATATCAATCAGAATCATTTTCTTAATATCGTCGAGTTTTAGCACCACGTTTCGCTGCTTCGCTTTTTGATAAATGCCCCAAAGCTTATCGTTCATTGAACAACGCCTTGCTACCACACCAAAGCGCCCTATACACGACTCTCCCCTCTCCTTATCCCAACGTGATTCAGGTTTCATCCTGCTCCAAAAACGCCGAGAGACCGCAAGCTTCTGCGCAATCTCCACCCTACTCAGATACACAATGTCATTTGGAAAACCAAACAGCGGATCTTCCAGCCATTTTATCGCCATATCCCTTTGTTTACGGGATCGATCCTTCTTCGTCGGGTCATATCCCCACATGACGATCGCTTGCCGCTCAAGCTCCTTGAACTTCCTCTTGTTCAAATAATGCCAAAACAACTTTATCTGAGGTCTCGTCATGTGCTCATGGATATATTCCTTCGTCCATCCGTAATCAGCAGCAAATGCCTCAAAAATCCCAGCTATTGTTGGAGTGGGCTCTCTTCTTTCTTCTCTGCTGGCGGCGGTGTCCCCTTCATCGGAGACATCATCTCCAGCAGATTCTTGAAATTTTGTTGGGACACCTCCGGTAATCCCTCATCACTGAAATTCAGCTTCCAAAAGAGACCAGCAAAATGCTTGATCTGATTCAAAGTCATATTACCTGCAACTTCCTCTTTTGGGACACCAGTAATCATCTCCACCCAAATCGGCACCTTGCCACAACTCACAATCGCCTCAACAGGCGATTGATCCATCGTCATCAGGCCATCCCCACAATCAGGACAGTTGAAAATTTTCTTAGGCAGCGCAGACTTAATCACCTTGCCACACTTCGGGCACTGACCATCGGGAGAATTTATCTTCTCCATCACGCTGACCAAATCTGCCGTGATTCTTTCAAGCTGGCCTTCGACCAATGGAAATATTTCATAAGCCTTATCTCCAACAACAAGGATTGCTTTACTCTGCTCAGGCAATAAAATCTTAAGCTCATCTGGTACTGATACTTCTTTTGCCATCTTCGTCATCATCGTTCCTCCTTAAAATTTGGGGGGCACAAACGGCCCCCCGGCTGTTATGCAATTGTGATCATCGCGCTCCAGGCAAGAGCACTCTCGTTCACCTCGAATTGCCCAATCGCATCTTTCGCCACCAGTGCTACGAAGTAATCACCAGCAGTAAGATTCACAAGCTCCATGGTTGCCTCATCAAAATACTGAGTCAAGTTTACGTTCGTACTCGCCAAACCAGAAGCCCTATCTGCAACGGAAGGCAGAGCATTCGGTTCGATCAACGTTGGCTGCACCGATGTCTTGTAGCAGTAAATATCGAAATACTTCAGCACCGCATCGGTCGGCTTCGTCCAGGCGACATTAATCCCACCAGATACTGTACCAGAGCCGGTAACCACTGTCGCTGCGGTCAGTTTCTCCAACTGAGCTTTAACGCCCAACTGACTGTTCTCACCAAGGGACGATGCGAAACTCTTCGCCTGCTGCACAATCCAACCAATCTCACAGTCAACCTCCAAAGACGCCGGTCCTGTCGCAGGAATTGTAAAATCCGCTCCAACCACAGACGGAATGAACCAGTCCTTCACGTTGCCATACTTGTCCATGACGACGCATGGAATATTTGCGACAAATCCAGCGACATCGGCAGTAGGCAGCACGCTAAGGGTAGTACCAGCAGCGGTGAAAGCGGTATCGATAAGCGACTGAACCACTCCGTACCGATGGCTTGACGGTTTTCCATCAAGCAAATCTGAAATTAAGTCATCGATATTCTCCATCACAACCTGCACTCCAGATGCACTTGCCTTCAAGAAGAAATTCTCAATTGCTCCCTGCTCAGTATCGACCCGGTATCTTTCAATATCGAAGGTCGCCTGAGCCAAACTCTGAACCCCAGTCACAGGGTTCGTGTACTCAATATAAATATTCTTTGCCATGGTTTTCTCTCCTCCTTTCGTTTAAGATGAAACCATTCTTCTCATCACAACCTGGGCATTATATAAATCGAGCGCCTCGTGAATAGGCGTTCTCGCCACTTCTCCAACAAACACCCAACCATCCACCGCCTCTGATTCCAACTCGATAATTTTTGCCTGCAACTCATCCGTCGTTATCCAGTGAAACCTGTATATCTTCATCTCGACATATCCCATGCCCTGAATTATCGATTCTCCATCGATCGTAGGATACTCAACCCTTCTTTCAGCCTTTAGTGGTTTATCGAAAACTGTCGAATAACCCATCCTTTTCTCCGCTAAAGCGTAAATTCAGGACAAAAATTAAGGAGTTGCGGAGTCGTCATATAATTCGACGACTTCTTCTGTGTTCGACTTATCCGCAGTGTTTATCGTTGTCGTCCTCGTAATCTTATACCACGCGCTGATAGCATCAAGCTCTTCGATGGTGAAGAGTTGTGGCTGAATCATGTTCTCTCTGGCATTCAGAACCGTGTTACCAATATACTTCACCAACTCCACAACAAATTTCTGCCAGTCAGTCGTGGTCTTGCTTAACTCAACCCGGTTGATATACAGATCACTCTCCTGAATTATAGGCAAATCACCAACAGCAGGCTTGATGAGCACCTCACCAGCAAACGTATTTCCCCTATCTTCAGGCTGCATCCCCGCTGGCGGATCCCCTCTCCCGTTGATCGTGATGGTGATCTTCTTTCTAAAGAAGATCAAACCATCAGTATACGTCATCTTATCACCAAGCTGAGGGACCGTATCAGGCTGCGTCGCAAGCATGTGCGGTGTCGTACATTCCTCTTCTTCTGTCATCGTCACCGTATCCAGCGGCACACCAAGACTGTTTCTGGTCGGGTCGGTTGACTTACCAATGCCATACGTCTGGGAACAGAACGATGGATTTCCTCTCCTCAACGTATCGGTAAACTTCAATGAGAAAATATCCGTATCGAATCCATCACGATACTCCAACTGGTCAGTCGTAAATGCGTGACTCTCGCTCTCAACCGCTCCAGCACATCCAAATTTTATAAAAGTCATTTTCCTACCTCCTTTTCTTGACAAACCACGCATCTGCGTGATAGGTTAATTCCATGAAGACGATTGAAAAAGGCTTCTGCCAATGTGGCTGTGGAAGAAAAACAAGCATTTCCCCATGCAGCAATAAATGGGAGGGCGAAATCAGAGGTGAACCACGCATGTTTATCCACGGCCATAACGCCAGGGGTAAAAACAGCAATTTTTGGAAGGGAGGAATGCCGATAACTACCAGTCAGGGCTATATTCGCGTGCATAACCCAGAACACCCCAAGGCCGACAGCAAGGGCTACATATTCGAACATATCATTATCGCTGAATCCGCCCTTGGGAAAGACCTTCCAAAAGCAGTTGTAATCCATCACGTGAATGAAATTCGTTCCAACAACACACCTTCCAATCTTGTAATATGCCAAGACAGAGCGTACCATAAGCTCATTCATGCGAGGATGCGTGCCTTCAAAGCTTCGGGTCATGCAAACTATAGGCAATGCATCTTTTGTAGAGAATGGACCCATCAAGAGAACCTCCTTGGCTCCGAAGGACATCGGTATCATCAGGCATGTAATAGCAAGTATTACCGCGAACTGTCTCATCGTAGAAATCCCAACCTCCCTTACAAGCCAAATAGATGGCTATGGTAGTACGGACTCGCGATAAAGGTACACGTTATAGTCAATAGCCTCCACATTCACTGTATCACCTGCCGCCTCCGGTAAGGGGCGCGACCCACGAAACCTTGGAATCAAAACGTTATCTGTACCCACAGGATGATCGACATCGTTTGAAAAATCCAAAAGCGGAACCGAATCAACATTCAACTCCTCCATGACTTCATCTGCCATCTTATCAAGCTCCGTCCTATAATTATCGTTCGCTATAATCGTATTGCAATTTATTTGCAACAAGCTGATGCTAAAAATTCCAGGCCCTACCCGCAGCCAATTCAAATCAATCCATCTCCAGTAATCCGTCACTCTATCAATGATTCGCTTCTCCAACGTCTCATCTCCTGGAGCCGAATAGTTAATGTAATAATTCGAAGACAGCTTCTCAAAAAGAAATTTCCTAAAACTTCTCTTGATGTTTAACGTATAGTCTTTTGGTAGCATATCACGCCCAAACGTTTTGAATATTGCTGAGCAACCTTTCTCCAATCTCCTTAGCAGACTTATCCAGATCCATCTGAGTCAATCTCACCATACCAAGAGGTTTGGTCCCAGGGTGGAAAACTTCTTTTGCAAAAACAGTCTCACCACCAACGTCAAACTTCAACGCCCCCTTCTCTTTAGGCAGAATAACGTGCGGTTTCGTCCCAAACTCAAGATACGTGACCTCTTTTTCTTTACCATCTGAACTAATCTCCCAAACAATCCCATCCTGTACTTTATGATAATGGATCGTCCAAGACGCAGCAGTCTTACCCGTTCTTCTCGGCGTCCTGGCTTTAATAACTGTCAAAAAATATTCAGCAAGCGCATAAGCCTGGGTCTGTGCAACATCAAAGAGCCTAATCGTTCTTCTGATCTTTTCTCTCAACACTGTCGTATCTGCCTCGATCATACCAACCTTGCAATCAACATAGTTCTGCCAATATCGGGGTCGTAAAACTTAACCTGAACGACTCGATACGTTTTCCCATCATAAAGAATTTCGTCAGTATCCTTCACCTCTTGATAAAAAATAAACATCATATCGGTAAGCTCAATCTTCCCGTTACTGGCAAGTACCTCCCTTGTGCTCACCCTTGAGACGTAAACATCAAGGTTGCTCAGATCAGCAACAAGCTGTCTACCAGGTTCAACACCAAGGTGAGGTTTACCTTCCGACACAATCGTATACCTCAGAACACTCGCCTTCTTATTAAACTGCAAACTTCTAAGAATATCCCAACCATTTCTCAAGAGCGTACCAGCATTCACCGCATCGTCTTCGCTAAGGCCACCGCTCGTGACGGGAATCTTTGCCATAATCTACCCCGTAGTGAAAAAAGAGCTTCCAAACTTTTTCTGAAATTTTGACTTCAGATCAGCGGCTTCCTTAATTAAATCAGCCGCACTTGCCCCAAAGGAAACAGACTCCCCGTACCCGGATACAGACTGGACCTCCACGGCCTTTTTACTACTAATAGTTTCCTTCGCTTCTCCTCTGGCCCAAAGCAGCAACGTATCAACATCCTCTTCTGGAATGGTTAATGCAGTATGCTTTTTATTCCACACATAGTAAACCACCTGTCCGCTGAGACTTGGAGCAGGAATCAACCTCAACATCTTGCTGGACGATTCATACTCAAAATCACCTTGAAAAATCTCCTTGTACTGTTCAAGACGCTGCATATACTGGAGCCAAATTGAAGGATTCTCAAAAATGCTTATCCCCTCCAATCTTCCCATCAAACTATAATCAGGGATAATCTCCCCCGGAAGTATCTGATAACTTTCACTAGAGGAATAGAAAACTTCTTTAACCTTCATTATCCCTGTCTTCGAACTCAAGTCATACAACGCTTGGTCTTCCACGGTCGTGAGAAAATCGAGAACCTTAACGGGTCTATTCTTCGAATACTCGTTAATCGCACTGCTCACTGCATCAGTACACTGATCATCACTGAACTGTGCTGTCGTTAGATTCCCAAGCGCCCTTCTCAACCTACCCTTCAATGCAGTCAAAGCTTCAGCCTCGGTTGTCATCTAAAAGCTCCTTTTCTTTTATAAGGATCTCATCAAGGACATCATGATTTTTCTCACCTTCCTTGAATTTATCCAGCTCTTCAACTGACTTAACCAATTTAATCTGAGCGATCGTTCTCTTCGCTCTCCTACTCTCAACAACATCGTTCTCCATAGCGCGTCTCTCACGCTCTCTCTCAAGTAAATCAGTTAGACTTATGGCCTGGGTTAAATCCTCTACATGCTCCTGGCCTGGTTTCAACGCAATCGGGTTATTTTGGCTGTCATAAAAAATCTGATTCACCTTCGTGTCATTTCTGAAAGTTCTCGTCCTCGTCGTCATCTTATCCTCCTTTTAAAAATTGAGATAAACTTCTTGCCACGCTTTCCCATACCACTTGTGATTCCTCATTATGCTTGGATGTTTAATAAGGGGAAACTCAGCAGTAACCCCCTCCATATACTCTGGACAAAACCAGTGGTTCAACCTATAAATAACCTCATCGTCAATATCTACCCCATTTCTGCCAACCGAAACTTCCCCTCTCAACTCGATATTTTGGAGAAACGTTCTTCTCATTTTACTCACTATCTTGGGCAACGGTCGAACATATCCGTAATGGAAAAAATAGCCATCGAAAAATTTAGTCTTACCATCAACCTCCTCAAGTCGCCTACCATCAGCGTAGCTTGCCACATTGTGCTTCTCATTGAATGATAAACCAGGAATATTCCGATAGACTCTCTCGACATGATACTCTCCAATGTCTCTTCTATTAAACGACAACCAAAAATGATGAAACCATAGATGAACAGCGTCACACCCTGCTGTCTCCAAAAAACCTTTCAGTCTAATGATCTCATCCTCAGAATAAACTTCATCAGAATCAACAACCCAAACCCAATCAAAATCGCGGGGCACTAAACTTAACATCAGGTTTCTTGCCACACCCAAATCCAGCACGTCTCCAAGACACCTATATTCATAGTCATAGCCACTAAAAACCTTCTTCACAATCTCATGGTCACTACAGCCGTTTGACAGACATCTCTGCCCCCACCTATCTCTTGAGGAAACGACTACCACCTTATCTACAAACTCTTTCACGCTTCCAAGCGAAAACTCCAAATAATCCGTATCATTCCAGACATTACAAATCACTGCAATTTTCAAGCTCGTCTCCTCGCCAAAACAATCAAACTAAAGTGACCACCGTCCTTGCTAAAGTCATCAATCATCTCAAACCCATAAAGGGAAAGCATCAAGCCCCAACTCCTCAAGTCATAGCTGACGCAGTGAATCGGTGGATCAAACCACTCGTTCGCAAGCCCGAGCTCGCGGTAAGCAAGGGCGCGATCCGTATCCGACGTCTCAATATACAGAACCCCACCTGGCACCACGATCTCGCTCAATTTCTTCATTAACCTATGCGCATCATAGATGTGCTCAACAACTTCGATGGCCGTAACTACGTCAAACTCCCTGTCCTCTTCAAAAACGGATCCAACCTTGAAAAATTCCTCCAAAGGATGATTCACTGCCCAATCGATCCCACACGCATCAAGCCCTTTGCCACGCAGGTAACAAACAAACCCTCCAGGGCCACACCCAACGTCAAGGAACCGCTTTCCGGCAAGCGATACATGCTTTGACAGCCGGGCAAACCTCGCATTGTTATTAGATTCGCACTCCCGGGTACGATCCTGCCTGTCCCAATACTCACTGCTTGCATAAATCGAGTACGCCTCCGATTCATCCCATCTATCAGCAAAGACAAATCCACAAATCATGCACCTCAGTAGAGCATAGCCGTTCTTGACCCCAAAAAACCTCGTCTGCCCATTGCATAACAGACAGTGTTTCCCACCTTCAACGAGACAACTAAGGGCAGCAAGAACGTCTTTTGGAAATATCCCCCACATACAGGCCCCGCCAACCTTTCTGTCCTTCTCGAAATTCCCGCAGACATCGGAACACTTACCTATGTCACCACAGAACATACAGTCCAAATGCTTAACGGGCGTGACAGCAATCGTTTTTGGATAGTACCGGAGCCTCAGATCGGGATGTATCGCACCAAAAAGTGCAACCGTATTCACTCCAAGCGCGGCGGCAACGTGGATCAACCCAGAATCTATACAAACCATCGCATCCATCTGGCCAACAAGAGCACTGGCTTGTCCAACTGTCGTTTTACCAAGCAGATTGATAACTCCATCACCACTGACATCGTAATCAGCCCATCCCCACACACACCGTTCTCCCATCAGGACGATTTGATATTTTTCTTTGTCAAGAAATTTAACAAACTCCTTAAAATACTTATCAGGCCACGAACGGTATAGGGAACTACAAAACAACTGAACCCCAACCAGCTTCCTGTTATCATGAGCTAACGAACGAATCGTCTCCTTTGCCCACACAACGTCTTCTGGCCGCAAGAAAAGCTCCAGGTCCTGTCTCTCTCCTGGCACTCCGGCAGTCTCAAGGAAAATATCAATCCGATTCTTTTTCTGATAATAGTCAAGTGGAATTCTCCCACCAATTTCGTGAGGCTCAACACACATTCTTAAATCTATAAGTTTCTCGCCTGTCCTGAGAGCAAAGAAATCAATCGGAACAACCTCATCAATGTACGGACATCGCTCAACAATCTCAATAAATTCTCTATTGCAGGCAAATCGGACTCTACTTTCTGGAAATTTCTTTTTCAGCGCCCTTACCGCAACAAGGCTCATCACCACATCACCAAGCCCCATATTCCGCACAACCAAAATGCCTTTTTCTGGAACAACATCTCTCGCCACTTGCCTGTGAATAACCTTCTTTGTGACGACAGGCTCCATCATCACTCCACTATAATTAACTTGAGGCACTTCAATCGTTTCCACGTCTTCAGCAATAAATAAGTTTTCTGACACCATCCCTTATCCCCTTAACTACCTGCATCTCATCTACCTGCGTCATACACTTAATCGCCCCACCACACTTGTCCATTCTTCCAAAACACGCCTCACAGCCAACCATCTCAGAAAGATTAACAACATAATAATTGCGATGATACGTCATTCTCTCCTCTTCTCGCGTATGACCAAGCAAGGCAATTATCGGTGTCTTCGTGCAGTGAGCCATCCATAAGATTCCACTATCGAGAGTCACCACGGCATCGACACAATCCAGAAGGGCAACGACTTGCTGCACAGAAGTCTGACCACCTAAATTTACAACTTCTTTAACGTTAATCTCTTCATAAAAATTATGGAGAAAAATTATAGAAAAGTCCTTAACCAAATCTCCCGCAATCTTCATCCACTTCCCAAGCGGGAAACGTCTCGTCTTTGTAGCGCCTGAAACCTGAATCGCCAAAACAGGCTTTCCTGGCTCCCGAATCGGCCCAACAATAGACTCAGCCCAAGACTTCTCAGCATCACTAAACGGTAATGAAAAAATCGGATCTTTCGGGACATCGACACCAACGAACTCACAGTAAATATCAAGTCTATGCATGTAACTGAGACGCCCACCCTCATGATCTTTCTCAACAACACCATCCAGATAGTACCCAACGTCGTAATCCAAATAATCAATGGCTCGCTTATCAACGGTCTTGATCAGGTCCCAGTATTTGAACAGACCAGTGAATGCTGAAACGGTAACAAGATAAACAGTTGAGGCTGGATATTTCTCCTTAACCCAATTAAAAATCGGCGTCAGAAGAATAATATCACCCAGAGCGTAGGTGCGGTAAAAACAAATCTTTGAGTCAGGCTTACGCTTCAACTGTTCCCGAAGCGGAATACCCTCGACAAGACGAGAACTACCACCAAAGCTAATTATATTCTCATCTATGCAGAACCGTGGGTGCAGCCTTATCGGTTCACCGTCAGCGCGGTAAAAAATTTCCAAGACCTTCGATGCACTTGATCTCATCACAAGCCTCCTCTACTAAAATGGGGGCGCAGGGCAAGCTCCTTCCTATCAATAGCGAAGAAGCCTACCCTACTGGGGGACTAACCCTCATTATGACGAGAGCAAACTCACCGTCGCGAAGCAATCTCCCTGGACGATCTGATGAGCATACCTGCTCATCATTCCCCTGATCGGCTTCAACGTATCGGGATGAATGATAAGCGGGGTCGTGTACAAAGGGATATACGGAGCATATACATACCCCGTATCGAGCCACGAAGCCCCTTTGAATCCGAGTAGCATCTTGTTCTCCTGATACCAGGGATGCTTATACACGACGAACCGATTCCTCAGAACCCCAAACTGATGGATTCCGATATTGAACACCGCATCGTCAACGGTCTCGGTCAACTTGAACCCTTCCAGCTTTTCCAGCCTGGTGCAGGTATCGGAATCGGCAACGATCCATGTGGCATTCCGAAATCTCTTCTTGAAAATTAGGTTATTTCCATCCACGATCGCATCATACAAGGTGGCCTTGTAGATTTTCGGATCGATATTCGTCCACGGCGCTGCGTTAGGAGCATTGATACTCCAGTTCACGTTCCCTGCGGTGGCATTTAGCGTCATGTCATCGATGACGATCATGTCAACCTCTCTGATGATCTCATCCGAGAGGACGACCATCAGCTCACTTTCAGCATCGAGTCCATGATACGCCTTCAGGTCTTGCTGAGCCTCAAGCGTCCATTGAGCCTTTAGGGCCTTTTCCTCAGCTTCCACAGGGATTGATCCAATATCAAAATTGATCTCAGCAACGACTCCGGTTTCAGGAGTCCTGTTGGCATAGCTCTTTGCCAGATTCCCCTTCTGATCGAGCCTGTCACCCTCAGCAATTCCTCCCTTGGCTGTCCCGTACTTGAAATTCAGGAAGAAAACCTTCCCTGTCGGCTGCGTCATCGGCTGCACGGAACAAAGGCTCTGCGCGATCAACTTGGGGAAAATCCTTCGGATCATCGGGAACGCAAAGGTTGTGAACGGACCAACGTTTGCTGCGAAGCTCGTCTCACTCAACGCCTTCTGCATATTGTCGAGAAGAACCTCGCACTGAAGACGTCTCATGTCATCTAACCCCTCGGTCAGATAATCCCACTTTTTCTTTCTTTCCGCGTTCTCCAAAATCAAAAACTTTCTTGGGTCCATTTATGAACTCCTCCTTTCTGTTGAATTCTTTACGCTTATGCGTAGGTTAAATTGACAAAAAAAGCCTGTGCCGTCCTTTAGGGACAACCACAGGCTTTTCAACTTCGTCACACCTGCTAAATTGTTACTTTTTTACTTCGCTGCGGGCGTTGATGGGATACCAGCAAGATCCCTCTGGCGCTTCTTCTCGGCATCCATCGTTTTCTGCTCGTCCTCGTTCAGCACCTTACCCTTGCCCTTCGGATCCTCTTTGCCCTCGGTCAGCTTTTTGATAAAGGCTTCTTCTTTCGCAGCCATATCGCTGACTTCCTCAACGGTCTTGCAATCGGAAAGCCTCTCAACGAGTTCCTTCTCATGCGGCTTGCCAGCGGTGACCTCATCGATTTTCTTCTTCACATCTTCTTTGGTTTTAAGGGCCTTCTTCTCATTATCCATCTGCTCCTTCAGGCCAGTATTCTCCTTCTTCAGCGTTTCGACCGCGCCCTGCAGATCAGCCACCTTCTCCTCAAGGCCCTCATCATCTTCATCGGCACCTTCACCGATGTAGGGTTTGATCAATTTACCGATCTCCACAAACGCACCGACCATGGCCTGAAAATCGTCGGACTTCCGGATCTCCTCGATCACTTCCTTTTTGATCTCTTCTTTCTGCGAATCGACCTCCTTGAGAACCTTCTGGTCGAAATCCTTCTGCATCGTCTCTTTGATCTCCTTCTCCTTCTTATCGGCAGCGTCCTTTTCGAGCTGGAGACAAAGTTCTGGATACGCCTTTCTCAACTCTTCAATGGTCTTGATTTCCATAACTGGACTACCTCCTTTCGTAGATTTATCCTGCGGAGTGTCATCCGCATTTAGGACGTTTATCACATCCACTTGCTCAAAGAACTTACTCACTTCAGCGTCTTTTGTGCTCTGGCCGATAACGAAATCAAAAGTCTTCAATGTGAAGTCCTCTTGAACTATATCGGCCTGCCTTCCCTGCCAGTTACCTTTGACGACACTTCCAAAACCACGACTCGAAAACCCAACTTTTCCACCAGCCCTGATTATCTCCTGTAGATCCCTGCCCTTGGTCGTATTCAGAATTGTTGCTTCACCTTCATACATTTTTCTCCCCTCAACAAGCTTCTTCTCAACATCAGTCAGCAGGGCAACGGTGTTAGAAATTCTGGACTTCCCGTCATCGGGATGATCCGCCTCGGAAAAAACCCTATTCTCTGCCATCAATGGTTTCAACTTCCCAAGCTCGCGATCCCAAATCAACTCCTTATAGACCCTTCCATTTTCGTTTATCTCGTCGGCTACAGTGAACATCCCCTGTATCCGCATCCGACCACCATTCTTTACAGAAGCCTCTTCAAGAATATTAAAGGCAACTGACATCACCTCTACTAATAATTGTCCACCCACATCTACATCACCTCCTCTCCTTAAATAATCCAACAAATATTTTTACAATTATTTCCTCATCGTCAGCCTAAAACTAACTCTGCAAATCTCTACTTATTCATCTCTTGTCCAATGGCCTTTATCACCGTTTCCTTACTCGGATTAGGGTCAAGGGACTCAAAATTTACCATAGAATTTAATTAATAATTCCAAACCTGTAAAAACCAATCCTTCATACGGACTCCAGTATAACCTGTTCCCACATAGGTTTTAGATCCGATGGAAGCAGCGACAACTCCAAAACGAGCAGCCCCCCCGAAATCTGTTTTCTGAGTCCACAAATCAGTTGCCGGATCATACTCCCACCAATCCTTCTTGTTGTCTGGATCCATACCCGTTCCCACATAAATCTTTGATCCCAGGGCGACAGCAACAGCCCCACACCGACCAGTCCCGCCAAAATCTGTTTTCTGAGTCCACAAATCAGTTGCCGGATCATACTCCCACCAATCCTTCTTGTTGTCTAGATCCGTACCCGTTCCCACATAAATCTTTGATCCCAGGGCGGCAGCAACAGCGAATTCTCGACCAGCCCCGCCGAAATCTTTTCTAATCATGGGGACCAAAGAAACTGGAATATCTGCAAGTTCGTTTATAATTCTTAGTTCTTCGGTTATGGATTTCTCAGGCAAATCATCAATAAACGTCTCGCCAGGTTTAAGATAATGATGGTTTACACGCCAATCATAGAAGACCTGTATCTTATTGCTTGTATTCGCGTATGTCTTTTCCATAACAACCTCCCTTCAAAAAGCTAAACCAACGAAAACACCGATTGCGATTAAAATCGCTCCTCCAATTCCCTCCAATATTTTCTTCCTCTCCTCTTTTTTCTCCATCTTATCTACCAACTCTTCATATTTCTTGCTCACCTGACTCTGCTTCTCAAACATCTCTTTATAAAACTCAGCACGCTCCTCCTGAACTTTTCTTCTTTCCTCTGCAATCTTTAAAAGCTCATCCTTATTGCTGTTCTGCTCTTCAAGATTCTTGATCGTCTGCTCGTTCTTGGCATTCTCCTTTTCAAGGAGAGGATAGTCCTTCACCTGTCTTAACAAATCCTGTGAGTCCTTTAGGTCAAAACAGAACTGATCATCTGCTCCCCTTAATTCTTGTGCAGCTACGAAATCCAGCATCACGAAACTGCTTAACAACATCATCAGGATTATCAGGAACGACAATCTCAGACCTTTCCTTCTTAATTTTCTTGATCTCAACATCGAGTACATTTTTCTCCTTCTGAAGTATTGCCAACCTGTTATTCAGGTTCTTGACTGACTGTTTATATCCCTTCTCCTTCTCTTCCCATTCGGTCGATTTGGTTGCGAAGCTATCCTGCATACCATTGATCTCACCAGTCAACCTATCAATGTCCTTCTTTGCTTTCGATAAATCTCCGCCAGACATCTGCGCCCCAGCAAAATACCCAAACACAATCAAACTTATCACTGCCACAGCAATCAGAATCGCCTTCCATTTAGTGCTCATACAAACCCTCCGCTTCTATACAACGGGGACCACCTAAACAGAATTTTATCCACGTAAGTACGACTTTCATCAAAAGCCCGCTTGCTTTTTACCAACTCATGCTGCACGGAGCACCA